>JACKZZ010000027.1_pt1 | contig 17462 bp, 4 predicted proteins | sample 8027871 | NCBI WGS metagenome assembly JACKZZ01 (sample SAMN15724774, study PRJNA655200) | protist metagenome | isolation source: fluorescence activated cell sorting (FACS) single amplified genomes of... | place: USA: West Boothbay Harbor, Gulf of Maine | collected 2000-07-19
GGGCCTTACTTTGATCAGGACGAGCTTGATGATCTTGGGCTTGACTTCTATTCGTAGGTGTGCCAAACACAGGCGCTCGGCGACGCGTCTTACATATCATGAATTTGACGTGATGTGTATGGGCCTCCCACGCCGGTTTTATAGTCGCTGGATGGCCGCACTCGGGACGCGTACGCCCAGCCCACTGTGAGGCGCCATCAAGCGCCCTCTATCGGTCGGCGAGTTTATAATGTAGAATATGCGATCACCAGATCGATATAAGATCCATAATATGCTCAGTCACTGGCCTATAATCAGTCACACATGCTATGCTCAGTCATCAAGTCATGGGCCGAACGGCCGGACAGCATCTGACTATTTAGCTGACACCCGAGGACAATTAAATCTAATTTCTGTGTTTCTTCAGATTAGCATTATCTTACATTTGTTTGTTTATGCAAGTGGCCCCTTTGGCCAGCACAGTGCCTGCTATCATAGCTGAGCAAGGCGTAAAGGGCGTACCCTTACATGTACTTATAGCCGCAATAAGGGGGGAAGGCCAGAAAAAATAGGGGCGAGTAGCACTGACTTATCATGTGGGTCAGCCAGTATGTCTATTAGATGCAATTCAATTATCACGGGCCAGCATGGCCGCATGGCGCATTCGGCCAGTCACACCGGGGCCGCTGGCCGGGCCCCTACCGCCCATGCTTTTCGAGAAACCGATAAGTCTCCATTACTTGACTCATCGGAACGTTGTCAGGGAACAGATTTTCGAACCAAGTTATGTCCGAAAGGTAGACATCATCAACTTCCAAAAATCTGTGGCAAAGCAAATCAAACGAGCCCATCAAGTCACAGAAACAGCGGGGAAACAGGGGGTAAGGAGAGGTAGGCCAATTTGTAGGAAGACATAGAAAAGAGAAAAGAGTACCCTATCGTGCCTTTGATACTCTTATTGGAGCCAATATGATCTTCAGTAAGCTGCGAGATGATGAACTCTTTGAGCAATGGAACCAAAGTCCTGCAATCTAAACGATCTTCCCCAAGTCGCACTTTTAGTGCATCCCTCAGCGACTCAGTGTGCTTTGACTCCAAGGGTTGGCAGTACTTAGGCCGAACGCTTGCAAAGGGGTTCGACACCGCAAAATCTCGTAAAAGCTTCCACAATGAATTGATGTTCTTCAAAGCAACTTTAGTAGATACTGATACACTCCCCAAATCTTTGCTTGACAGCATCAACACATTTGCAATGTAGTCACCCAGCAATTTGTCGCCAGCATCTAGTTGGGCGACGAGGGAGCCACCAGTTGCCTGCAGTAATGAAACCACTGTTTCCAAAACTTCCATCAAAGCATGAGCTGCCTGTTTCGTGCCAAGTTCTTTGATGATTAGAGTTTTTGTATCTTCACCAAGTTCCTGTCACGGCGTCAAACTATAGAAAACACACTTTTCAAAAAGCATAAAAGCCGATTTGTACTTGTTGGGGGATCTTTTGCTGGAGCAAGGTCATGTTCACTCCAGATTCAGTATTGGAAAACTGCATCATCCTTAGTTCCATCTCTATCAAAGGTTTCCCTGTGTTTGAAGGACGAAAGAGGATGCAGATGGAACACACCAAGTGAACAATAATAGTATCAAGATAAGAGCAATACCTGAAAAATAAATATCGAGCAGGAAGTCTTCAGCTCCCTTGAAGTCATATAAGAGGCCGCCCCCTATCGAGTAATGCTGACACTGCTTTTCGACAAACGGGATGAATCCACCCGCCAGGTCATAAGATATTGAGTGGGACTGAACCATGAACCGCGATTGAATTACACGCTGCACGTCTGATTTTTCGTTCAAACTTGGCGACAGGGCTCTCTGTGCCACATCTCCTCTCAATAAATGCAGCTCATCCAACCTCTCAACGAAGGCATTGTGCCTTTCACACAAGTAACGAGTCAGAGCAACACAGCAGATTCCTTCGTCTTTTTCACAAGGAAGACTGAAAGAAATGGGAGAATCCAAAGTCATCTCCATCTGTTTGTAAACAGGCGGTATAATCATGCATCCGAAGCGATTAACATACGGCCACGCTAAGCTCCAAGCATTTCTAAATCCCTCAAACGCGCTTCTCCAATATCCTGCTCCGTTTCCTTCTTTTTCAATAACTTCTCGAACAGTTATCTTTTGTGCCATATCGCGATCGAGACAACGATTAAACCTTTTGAGTAGCATTGCTTGCCACAAAAACACTTTCGGGATGTAACGAAGTGCTCGTAGTTGCGGTTCTTCTGTCAAAAATGAGGACAACAACGGATGTGATGCAGAGGCCTCGGGATTGAGGCTTAATTCGAGAGTGAAGTCAGATAAGGAAAATGGCCGACGATAGCTCCACAACGCGGGACAAGATCGTGCTCTTTCAAGTGCATCCATTTTACGAACATCGAATGTCTCCATCAATTCGGCCTGGAATACGCTCTGCTCATCGTTCGAAGTGCCGAAATCTTTCAATGCAGACTTGAGTTGATCCGTGACGGCACTGTTGTCACCACAGAACACTTTCTCAAAGAAAAGCGAACTTATCATCTTCTCCCATTGAGCACGTTGGTCAAGACTGCTAAATACACTCCAGGCCCTCACAGCTTCTTGAGAAGCATCCTCCAAATTGTCGGAATGTTCACCAGCTCCACCCTGGATGCTGGGGCCACGACCCTCTACAGGACTACCCCGCTTTGCGCCAGGCAGAAGAGAGCCGAAAAACTTTTTTACATCGCGAAGTGTGGCAGAGATACCCGAGGACAAATTTTGAGGGGCATCCATCGAGAAGCCACGGAGCGAAAAGTGGAGTAGCAGAGAGATATCGTCGGAAGATCGGCGCAGCAGTGATTTAAGGATATCCCAATCGCTCCGCAAATGCTCGGCAAAGTATGCTGCAGGATCAGCATCTGCAGGGAAATAGGCTGTGTTGAGCAAAGGAAGCACGCGAGGTTGCCATTCGCCACTACGATTCGAACTGTTTCCAAATATTTTGACGATTTTGGAGCTTTGTTGTTTGCTTAAACCCAATGAAGAAGCTACCGCGCCCATTAACAGAGAAGAGTGCAGCAAAAATCGTAACACTCGGCACGGTACGGGCTTCATATCTCGATGCAAGTGCGAAAATGGTTCCGATTCTTCAGCCGCCGGTCGAAAGCAATAACCGCGGTCACTCTGGTCTTGGGAACCCGATTTTTGAGAATAATTTTTGTTTCCTTCCAGTTTACTATCAACATCTTTGTTAGACTCGAGCAAGTTGTGGGAAAGCCCTCCAATGTCGACTCCACATGTTGCGCACTTCTGGATCACGGTTGGACGACCGCATGCGTCCTGCAAAACAAATCAATCAAACCCAAACTCGCCTCAGATACATACTTGAAATTGAGGTATAAACAATAATAAAGGATAAAACGGAATAAACGGAAATAAATTGAAGGGTACCACATAATATGAATGACCATTTGGACATCTGTACCATCTTCCCCCGAGTACTCGAATGGCCATTGCCTGCACATCCTCAGGCATTGCGGGCCAAAACGAATCCTTCAAAACCTCAGGTCTAAAAGTTGCGGAATAAAACCAACCAAGAAGGGTCCCATGACTTGTCGAGGCGGCTTCCGATATGCAGACAGCCACGAAGTGAACCATGACTCGGACAATCGATATATGGTTGGGTGACGAACTAGGCGAGAGATGAAGAAGTTGTGTAGCAGCAGATTGACCACTTGCGTTATTGAACTGAGAAAAAAATAGTAACAAGTTCAGTTCCTTGTCCGTGCATCCTTGTAGAGATGGGGAAGACTGAAGCCATGTGCGCACTTGTTGCGTTTGCTTCTGGAATGAGCCGGGAACTTCGTCAAGCACAGCCAAAATATACACTTCATGGAAGAGTGCAGCAAGAAGAGCGCCTGTAAATCTTGCCTTCTCAACTGGTGTTTTGATCGATTTCGCAAGGGTTTCCAACGAATCGCAAGATCCTCCCTGCACGAGAGCGGAACTAATCGCTTTATGTACGTCAGCAAACATTGGCAGGGAAACGAATGGATTGTTTGTTGGTAGCTTGCTTTCTCCCAAAAATCGAAGCAAACCAACTTCACCGCTGGACAACCATTCTGCAAGCCACTTTGAGCCCTTGAGCATTTCTGACTTTGAAAGTGCCAGACGAACAAAAGAAGAGCCACGTTGCCTTTCCAAGTTTTTCAGCAGAAAGAATCTGATAGAACGATGGGCAAGGCACTTTTGGCTGAAGACAGGCTCAAGTGCATCTTTCAACAGCAGGATCTGGCCAGAAAGCTGTTCCTGTTCAAGCACTACGCTTTTAAGCATACTAGCTTTTTTCAAATCATCTTTTTTCTGTTCTATTCCACGCAATGTTGCTGCAGTTTCTTTCAAACTTTGGTATCGTAGCAATGCTTCAGCAAAAATGCAAACTACACGCCTAGTCAAAGCTATTGTTTGAAGAATGTGGTGCACAGGAATATCTTTGTCTTGAGCAGGGAAAGCTCCAAAATGGGAAAGGTCGAGATCCTGACAGGCCTTCACTGCATCCAACACTGTTTTTATCCGGCTTTCGATAAAACCCTGCTGGACACTCGAATACGTTACGCAAAGTGTCGTGTCCAGCATGCAACTTGACGCATCTTCTTTGAGTGTGCGAAAAAGCTCAGACTCTACAACATTTTTTGATTCCACGTCTTTCAAGGCTAGCAAAGACCGCAAAAGTGCGACCCTTGCTGCGTCTGAAGGCACGACGTTGATGAAATAACGATCAGGATCGTCTCCTTCCGGCAAGCGCACAGTATCCCGGTCGACAAGGAGCCTAATCAAATCCCGAAGCAAAGCAGGCTCCAACAGATCACTCGCTTCGGATTGGTCAAACCGCAGTGGATTGAAGCAGAATTCAAATAAGTAGAAGTCCATGAATCTTGAAGCAGCAGCTTGCAAGGCACCTTCTTTGTGTTTGCTCTTATGCACAAGCTCATTATCTTGCTCCTGGAAAGTAGTGATGAGGTCTGGATTTTTTCCTCGGCACCAAAAACACTGGTCTTTCCCTTGTGGAGTTTTCAAGTAGTCTTCAGCACAGACTCTGCACACTAATCGGCGGCAGGCCTCCCTGCCGCACATTCTCACTGGATCTTCAGGAATTCTGAGACAAATATCACATTCAGCATCTTGCTCTTCGCGTGAAAACGAGCGGTTAAGATCTGACAACACGCGCAGCAATCTCTGAAAAGTCAAGTGCGAGCGCAATTCCATGTCTTGCATGGGAAGTAATGTTTTCAGTGTCACAACGGGCTCGATCCTAAGAGGAAGACCAACATCTCTGACAAACGTGTAGAAAAACAAAACTTTCTCCCATTTGGATATAACTCGGCGCGCAGCAGCACGAATGTGCTCCTCATCTTCCGCACCACTTTCGACAGCCAACCGAGTTTGTTCCGATCCCTTCGAAAGTAATGATGCCACGGTCGCTCGCACTCGTTGGATAGTCGCCATCCAGCTCGAATATACCTCAACTGCTGGAATTCTATCCATCGTGGGAAGAAGAGCAGAACATACGATTTCGATAACTGCAAAATCCGTTTGGGGTCCCACGACTAGTGTTCGGTCACCCAAGAGGTGGACAACAGACTCTCGAATTTCTGGAATTGCGTTGATAAGAAGAAAATAAGATCGAAGGGTTCCTTCGCATCGCCACCATCTTGAATGGATGGAGGACAAACTTTCTGGAGGTGTTCCCCTACCGTAAGAAGTTAGCAGTCGCCATGTTATTTCCGCTCGAGCGTTACTAGAAACATTGTCGCAGTGATCCGACAAAAGGCAGCAAAGATCGAAGACATAACGTCGCAACATAACTTCGGGAAGTGTAGCACAAACAGAAGGGTCTTTGGCACTGACAGAGGAACTTGCATTGTGCTGAATGTCTGACTCATCTTGTTTTTCTTCTGGGTCTTGTTCGTTTTGCCCACTGCTTTGTTCGCCTTCTGGTTGCTTGCTCTCGGTTTCTGGAGACAGTTTTTTTTTACTCAGATGGCCATCTATATTCAGGAGTTCAAATTGTTGTTGCAGAGCCGTTTCTGGTGAAGAAGATGTCTCAGTCGTTTGTCGAAAAGATTCCAGCAACGGTACTAAGTAGAAACTGAATGGAAACTGGGAATCAAACGCAGCTCCTTTGCCATCGGAGGGAACTTCAACTTTGTTTAAACTTCTTCCAGCTTGTTCGCCGAGATTCACGAATCGATTGAACCCGAGGTTCATATCTGTTGCGCTTCTTTCAAACAATTTGAGCCATACTTTACGAATCATTTGGCCATTCTCAGCCGATGAATGGCTGCTCAGGCGAGCATTGGGGCCCAGAAGCTGAAAGCAGGAGTTGCGATCAATGTGAGAAAGAAGAAGAGCAAAAAAGGATGAGACAGTCTCGGTAATTTGGCGATGAAGAGCAGCTTGAAATGTCCCCGCAATTGCAAGCTGCTGCCCTTGATTTGCTGCGGAAAGAAGATCTAGAGAAAGACCTGATCTTTTGACCATAGAAGCAATGACCCGGCGTGAGGCAGAGACAAAATCATCATCGCACAAAGCCTCTGAAATGAAAAGAATTTGCCGACGGACATCGTCATTTGTGCGCTCATGAAGATACACGAGACGAGAGAGGGCGGTCCGGAAGCATCGAGACAACACCAGCTTCAAGTCCAGATTTCGAATCACTTCTCCCATGGAAGATGAAGATCGAAGCATTGCCTGGATGTCTGGCAACCCACTCCTGCTTGCCGCTTCGATCCCATCAACCATAGCAAAACGCCACCGTAAATCAAAATCGAAACAATATGATACTTCGTTTCGGGGAAGATGTACCAGGAGAACAATATGTACATTTGGAATCTTTTGAGCCCCTTTCTTTTTCATCTCGGCTATTTTCTTGATATACTTTGCCCGTGAGTTCTCTAAAATGTACCGTGCATGGTCAATACGTCTGAGCGAAGTTGCAAGCGGATCACATTGAAGCACAAACAGCATGTCATTCACGGAATTATCTGGCACTTTCTCTTCCGCCTCCACCCCTTGCATATCTATCTGGGCATCGCATTCAGAGAAATATGTTTCAATTTTTTGCTTCAAATCCCTCTCCGACGAGAGCTCGTGTAAAGCAGTGACGTGAAGATTTTTTTCTTTCCCGTTACTCGGAAATTGCCTGGATAAAACCTCTCGCACTCCATGCGAGAATGGTGAAAATGTTAGCACCATCGACTGAAGCCCAAGTTCATCTTTCCATTCTTTGACCCCGAACTTCAAAAATGACGCGAGATCACTATGCAGCTGGGCTTGAAAATAAACTTGCGTGATATCAACATTGTAGTTTGAGAAGAGCAAGTCTTTGTTTTCCTGTGCGACACGGCAAACGGCCTCAGGAGTCGCAATCCACAGGAGTCTCCGCGCCGCTTCTTGAAACAATTCTTCTGCATTACTCACATCTGCATTGTCCGAAGCCTCAACTCGGACACCAAGAATGGATTGAGCTAACGAGGGCAGTAGATGAGGATGGAATCCACAAAACGTTTCTCTTAACGCTTTCATATCAACGATTATATTCGACTCGAACTGTGGATTGAGATTCGTGGCTTTGGCTTGGCTCACTCCTGCAACCAAGCTGGCAAATGCATGAAGTCGTCTCACCAGCTCCTCATGTTGTGGCTGGAGTAAATTGTGTCTTTCCATCACTTGCTTTTCGAAACGGTTGAGCAGAGGAGGCGCAAGGCGAGTATAGGCTTCAATCTTCTCAACCACAACCACAATCCTGAACTCTTTTTTCACAGGACACAGCCGAGAATTTGTGCCGAAGGCCAAGCGCACATACTGTTGCCCTCCATATTCTGTGTAGTGTTGATTGAGAAGATCATAGAGAGACTCATATAAAGCTTCGCAGTGGACAAGTACCACCGTGACACCAACTGCCATACACTGTTTCACCCTCTGAATATTCAAGCAGACTTGCAAATCGGTTTGATCACTTGGAAAGTCACTTCCGAAGATGACTTCGGTTTTTGAATGATCAATTATGCCAAGATCAAAAAGCAGACCTAACGCAGCGTTGTTTTTTGTCAAAAGCATAAGATGCCTTGCTTCTGGAGATGAAAAATTAGCTCTGACAAGAGTGTCTACATTGAGCCTGCGGAGTCCTTGAAGCTCGACACCTAGATGATTGAAAAATGTTTGAATGACGTTTTCCATCTCTTTGGGCTTGCCTCCATAGTTTCTTTGGACTGCTGACAGGACAAGGGGTCCGTCAACGACAACCAAGTCGTTTTCGCTAGATGCTGCACGCTTTTGGAGAGCCCTGTTTATGTGGCGGACGGTCGAGTAAAATTCCCGCAGACCCCAAAAATCCTGCTGAGTTTGGTTGTGGTAAACCTCTGAGTATGCTCGCGCAAGTGATTGAAGGTAACCCTTCAAATTAGCGCTGCGCACCATGCCTTCGGCAGTGTTCGACAAATCCCGCACATCAGGTGCTGGCCGAAATAAATGAACAGCTCTATTCATCTTGGCAGGATCCAAAGACCAGTTGCTGATTCCAACCACAGCCTTATCGACCCCTTCGTCGAGAACTTTATGCAGAACTTTCAGTGGCAGGTGAGGCGACTGCTCTGCTAAACCAACTTCATCGAGTAAGACTACTACACGTGTTCCCGGGGCCTCTCTTTTGTACCTTTCGGCGGCCTCAAAGGCTTGCTCAATGCCTTGGCTTGTTGAAAGAGGGGAGCATTGGTACGAAAATACCTCTACTGCCGGAAGAGACCTGAGAAAGGGGTTTTCGGATGCATCGCCATTGAGATTGGTTTGGATGAGCCCCATCGCAAGAGATTTGCTAGAGCCCGGCTTCCCGATCACAAATATTGGAATGTTGTTCAAAACAGATACAAGGATCATAAACAGATTTTCCAGCAATGCTTCGTTCAGTGCAATTCCTTCTCCAAGATTCATGTGTTTCACGAAACTAATTTGAACAGAAGTGACAACTTCAGCGAAATTCTCTGTGGTCAGATGCAGCCACGTAGATCGATGTCCATATCGTTCCCGAGGAAGCCACCATGAGGATGCCGAATGGCGTGAAGCAACAGGAGCCTGAAGTTTTTGCCAAGCATTAGCTATGTGCCTTCGGAATCGCAAACGTTGATCCCGTGGCAATCGTGCATGATAGCAATACGCCAGCGACAAAATTACGGCTTGCCGGACTCGGCTTTGGGCTTTGGGGCTTGCAGAAAAAAAATCAGATTTCCATTGTTTCGTCTTTCCCGCCGAGAAATGCTCACCAAACCATTTGTAGACTTTAAGACACCTCGCGACATCTCTCAGAGAAACTACTGATCTCTCTCCTTCATGAAGAACTCTTACGAACTCTTGCGCAGCACAGATTAAATCTGCGAAAACTTCGACAAACTCTCCAAGATCTGAGACAGCACCCCACCTCGCTTTCATCATCTTTTCCTGGATTTCAGCCAGAACAGATGGATCAATATCGTGAGGCCCCCTTGGCTCAGCTGGTTTACTCTGTCTCTCTGAATGTAGGTTTTCCATTCTCTCGATTTCTTCTTGTAATTTCTCTTGCTGTGATGATTTCGATCCAGTTGCTTTGCGCCACCATTTTGATAGAACGCCACGCTTTCTGGGCGCCGGCGCCGAAATTTCGACCTGCTGTGGATTTTGACGAGGCAACTCATCTGCGGGTGCTTTTGAACCTCGTTTTTGCTGGTACTTCCGTAAAAGCTCTTGGAGTTGTTCATCTGAGCAACCTTCTCCTTGTTTTAGGATAGCTTCTATTTCATCATCTTCTGAGCTCTGCCCAGATTTGGATATTTGCTCTTTTCCTTGTTGTTCATCTTGGGTGACATATATAGCGAGCTGTCGCTTCAGCATGGCCTTGATATAAATGCGCTCAGTGTCGGGGGAAAGTGAGCCGAAATCAAACACATAGTCGATCATGCTTTCTGGCAATGGATGTACCCGATAAACCAAATTTGCTAGTGGATCTTTTATCCCAGTTCCAACATTCTCCCCATGTGACATCTTGAAGTGATCGAACACAAGTCCAGCCATGGTTGCTTCTTCTTTCCCAATTCCTTTCTTGGTTCTGTACGGGTTACACGCAGCAATGACGGCCATGTTTTCCGGCAAAGGGTCACCGTTCAAAGAGTGGTCACATATAATTTCTTTGAAAAGCCCCATGCAATTGCAGGTGTTAACTTCATCCAAAAATACAACCAAGCGCCCGAAAGAACCGAGAGATATTGCATCCATTACTCGTTGTTCCATCCACTCTACAACGTCTTGGTCTTCCATGCCACCATGAATATTCAAAGTTTTCAATGGAACCTGGATAATTGCACAGAGCTGTGTAATCAGACTACTTTTCCCACAACCTGTCTCGCCCATTATAACAACTGGCAGGTTGTTCTTGAGCCGCATTTGGATCGAAATCATTTTCAAGAGGTTGTCAACTGTTATAACATAGCTATGGTCGATGGGCGCGGCCTTCAGTTCTGGGTGCACAGGTGAAAAAGAGTAGCCTTGAACTTTCTGAATTATGCTAATGCCTTCTTCGCTCTTGAGGTTTGACCAGTCTCGGTCGAAATCAAGGTTGTTTTGAATCAATGCTTGCTTCATGCCTTGGTCAATGTATCGACTAACAAACTGCTTATTTAGCGAGAGAATTTGCATCCCCTCAACTTCTTGAGCTTGAGGTGATGAAAGCCATAAAACGATGGGATGGTCTGTATCAGCCCAGGTTTTCATGTTTTCGAAACGAGCGGCCATGTTGTTTGAAATTTGCCTTTCTAGCGGGTTGGCAGCTCTTGCATTTGCATTTCGAAATTCGTTGCTTATTCCTCTATTGAGAGGCACTGGATCGGGAAGACTGCCGTCATCCTCTGAAAGCGCTCGGGCTGAAGCATACTGAGAACCTGTCAAAACAAACAAAACTCATCGTTAAAACATAACACCAATAACACCATATAAAAGTGTTTGTTTCTGTACCTCGAGGAACGGCTCTGAGCGAGAAGTCTTTGGAAGTTTCGATGAGCAAGGACGTAAAAACATGTTTTAACGCTTCCAGTCCGTTCATAGCAGCAAGAATGTGGCCGTTGAATACAGGGTAAGAGTTCATTCCCACAAATGCAGCATACATAAACGAGAGAAAGGCATAAAAAGTTGCCCAAGAAGGATCCTCGACTTGGACGTGCCGATTAAGAATACCAAAGCATTCAGATGGTGTTATTTCATCATCGATCCATGGGTTATATTCGGGGTCAAAGTTGTTACCGGGAAGAAACTTTTGGTCTTCAAATGCACGGAGAAACTTGCAAACAAATATCATTTCGCTGTACTCCGGGATTGAAATTTGAGTTTGTTCAGCGTTGGTAAACAGTGGGCGTTTCAGATCGAGACTATCAGCTGTAACTTCCAAGTGGGTTGATGGAAGAAGCGAGCAAAATCGCAGAGCACGAGCAGTTACATCATTCACAGAATTGGGGATTTCAAGCAAAAATACATCAGTCTCCCTTCGGTAGTAAACTCGACTGGTGGTGCGATCTTTGACAACTCCCAGAATTAGTAGTTCAAAAAGAAGTGTATTTGCGGACGGAGGAATAATGTGAGATATATCAAGATGAAAGGCATTGTGCTCAACTAATAGTTGTGAAGATCCCGCAACAGAAACTGACGCTGAAGAAAAAGAAGAAAGAGATCCGACAAGACTCGCAGCGGAGCTTGACTCTCGAAAAGGTACCCTGCGATATTTCAAATTCATACCAAGCTTCTGCTGTTCCCCCACAAATCTTTTCAATGCATGTGTTTTTCCGCCGCCATTGATCGTTGACAGAAAAGCGTGCGTTTCTCCACAGTGCACAGAGCAAGCAACATTACAAGCTTGTCGAAGCGTAGCAGCATCAAGTGATGGGAGGTCTACCATTTGAGAAGACATCTGGGTTAACAGCACTTGCTTCGGCTTTCCGCTAATCAAAACCAGCGATGTAGCTTCCGCAAAACCAAATCGATTAATTCGGGAGCGAATAAGCTCTACAAGTGAGCACTGTACAGAATAACTCAAAAAATGCACATCTGCTATGCAAAAAATGCAGTTTGACATTCCATGCCTGCGTGCAGCAAGAAATCGGTACATCACAAGCGAAAGTTCTTCAAGACTAGTCGAAGTGGTGCAGAACAAAACTTCGCCTGGATCTGGCAGGCGTGCTCGACGCACATATATGCTGAGAGTCACTTCGATTACATGACTCGGAGACTCAGTGCATGCGACCCAGACGGGAAGGGAAGAACTGTTGTCTCCAAGGGCGTGGCCCTTGGCCGAAACTTTGCTTCGATTGGATACATCAGAAATACTAATCAACATATCAGATCTGTTTTCTGACTTCTCGCTTGGCGGAGGAATGGCCCGCACAACAGATGCTTTGATTGACCCCGATACAGGTTTTCCATCAGGTGTGTAACCGAATAGGTGGTTTAGAAGGGTACCCAGTGCCCTGAAGAGTTCTTGATCGTTCTTTTCTGCCTTTAAGTCATTCTGATGTTTCGATCGTTCGTCAACCCAATTCTGAAGCGTTTTCTCCACGAAAGCCTTATCGACAGCGTGGTGAACAAGGTGAAGCATGGTACATAATTCATCCACGGGACTTAGAGGAATTATTTGCTGCTGAGCATGTGGATTCTTATTTTTTTGAGGTTGCGGCCCACCTCCGGGTCTTGGTGCTTCACAAACGCTGCAAACGCTGGAACTTGGAGGATTCTCTAGGGTGCACCGCTCGCAGACCCAAACACTAGAAACAGACACCGAAGGAGCCTCACTTGCTTTGGCTTCTTCTTCGGCTTCTTGCTTTTGTTCCGTTTGAAAGGCTTGCGGCGTTGAAAATTGATGCAAAATGTTCAAAACCCGGAGAAGATCCCGCATCGTGAAATAATTCAAAAAATAATACTGTTCTCGAGAAGCCTGGACAAGACTTTCCCAACGAGTTCGTTCTTGCTCCAGATTCGCAAGTTCATCTTGCAAGTGAGGCAAACCGTCAAGCTTAAATTTGTAACAAGAGGTATACCCCTCTTGAAATCTAAAGTGCCCAGCAGAATATAGCTGAACTAGCGCCGCCCGCATCTCACAGAGGACCTGAAGCTGTGCCACGAAGGCCTCCACATACGCAGTCATGTTTTCCTGCTTGTCAAGTTCCTCAGGAATCTCTGTCATCATGATCTTGCTCCGGAGATCCAGCAAAAATTCAAGGGGCTCATGCCGGCCAGATTCATCGATGAAATTTTGGGAGCTTTGTCCATCGGCATGTTTTTGATCGGTCAATTCGCTTGAGTACGTTCCGTACGTCAGCACAAGGACTTTGTTTTCATCGCTGCCACAACGGAACAGAAACTGACCCTTTTGGGATATGGTTCGAATGTCAAAACACGCCTTGATCCCAGGAGATCTAGTTTGCTTCTCAAATACGTCCAGCAATCCGTCGAAAGATGATTGAATATTACGCAAATTGAAGAATGGCTCGTCTCCAACCAAGTCAACATCTGTTCGCACTGTCTCCAGAAGCTCGCGCAAGCCCTTGTATGGCGGTTTAATGTACAATAACTTCAGCAGAAGAGTGCGAAGCGCTACCAACGATGCAATTGATGAAAGAAGCCGAGGCTCATCAGTACACGGGCGGCAGACTTGGAGCAGACGATTGAATTCAGCAGTGGAAGAATGCGACAAAAGCCATGTCACTAAAGCTTCGCATTCTGATAGCAAACTTAAAAATTCCAGCTGTGGCAAGCCAAGAATAGAGTTGATTTCTTTGACAGACTTTACAAGTTCAGAGAGACTTGCTAACGTGTGCGACTTCCATTTTTCGTTAATTTCTTTGACGAGCTGAATGATTTCGTTATAGAAAAGGTCCGATTGTTCGGCTTCTTGGAACAAATTTTCCATCAATGAGCGAATTCTTAAGACTCCAGGTAGCCGAGATTTCATTTTCAAAAGAAAAGAGAAATCGAAGAGTTTTGTTAGGCAACCTCGAATCCAGTCGGAATCCTGAGCTGCCGAAGAGATTCTTGTTTTTTTTGTGAGTCTGCCGCCTGTGTCGGCAAGTGCCTGGATCTCGCCGACAAAGTCCCTTTCATCAAGACCATCAAATACGACCTCGAGATCGGTCACAGCGATTGACTGACTTTTAATTCTGGACAAAAGTTCAGCCCACAAGCGATCTACTTTGGGTATAAGCATTCGCAAAACTTCATCTTGAGTCAAAAAAGCCTTTGCTACGGGAGGAGCTTCTTCTGCCTTCTTTTCTTCAACCTCCTCTGGCTCTTGGTTTGGAGGCAACGGTCGAAATTGAGGGTTCGAAACTTTTAGGGATGTTGCAAGATTTTGACCCTCTTTTCGCCATAGGTTCAAAAACAAAGTGCTTGATCGTAATTTGAACAACCAGTGCGCTACAGATCCGTGGGAAGCGACCAAACCTTTAATGGATGTGGATGCATCCTCAAGTTTTGTAGTGTTGTAGGTTTCAGAGACCTGTCGGACTTTCGATGACAACTCAGCTGAATCGATGGGAACACCACACTCACAAAAAAAGCTCACAAAACATTTGAGCTCGGCAAGAGATTCATCAAAATCGTGAACCTCTTTTTCTCTGTTCGACAAAAGTGCCTGGTCTAATATTTTCTTGAGACCAAGTACCTCCGTGAGAGACACAAATGCAGTTGCACGAGGCAAAATTTCGTGGAGAGCTTCCAAGGTACAGGAACTGTTTGCAATCGCGCTAGCTTTGCGTTTAAGTTCTCCAGACAAGTCGCGCAACAACCCTAATGTCGGGCTGGTTTCTCCCATTTCTTTTTCTTGTTTAGCCCAAGCCGTTTCTGAGTTTCCATGTTTTTTTATTACCTTCATCCACAACGAACTTTGAGAAAGGGCAGCTTTGCAAACATCATTACCTCCCATGCTCGAATGAACCAATGCATGCACAAACGAGTGGCATAAAGAGGAATTCAGAGGCAGCGATGAATACATAACTGCGAGAAGGTCCAGAAGTTCCTCGGGTTTTGACAGGGCCATACCTGGAACAACTTCCCTGATAATAGCTATCCCTTTCGCAGACAGGAACGAAGTAGCATGCCTTGAGTATTTTGTAAGATCCTTCAATCCCAAAGCACAAATTGCTCCCAAGACCTTGTGGGGAGACCCTTTGAAGAAATGACATCTACCAAGTTCGAACAGGATTCCCCCAGTATGCTGATCGAAAAAAGAAATATCGAAAATCCTGCTGACTTTGTCAAGTGCTACGCGCAAAGCTGAAAGTCTCTTTTTTGCAATCTCTTGTGGTGAAAGCTTCTTGACTGGCTTTTCATAAGCGTAATATGGCGAATTCCAATAGTTTGAATAAGAACTATTATCCTCCTTCTCTTCTTTTTCTTCTGCGTGCGCGCGACGAAACCATTCCTTTGTGGCAAACTCCAGTTTTCTCAACTCAGCTCTCACCTCTCCCTGGTCATTAAGAATATTTTCGTCGTCAATAGAAGCCATCAGTCGAAAAATATCAGGATGCCATTTTTCGTTGTCAGCGCTGGGATTCCTTACTACGGCAGCAACTACGCCGGGGTTGCGAAAGGAATCAACTCGCTGAAAAAGACTTAAAAGAGCTTCGAAATCAGCTTGTTTGGTAAATGGCATAGTCATCAACCAGCGCTCCAAAACAGGCAGAACAATTGCAGCATGCGTCTTAATGGAATCATCAAAAAGATCGCTGATGCAGTGTAAGGTTGGGGTGTAGCGAACCAGCGCACGCATCCAGGAGTGCCCCATGACAAATTTAGCCTTCGGAGCCGCAATAGCAGCAGCCTTGACTATTTCCTGTGGAACTTCGTCGCTACGATTTCCTTCGGAATCTTCATCCAAGTCATGAGCTAGAGCAGGTTTTACATCTTTGTTTTCACGCGTGCCCTCAAGAATATCTTCGGATTTGTGTCGAACAAAAGAGTCATTGATCAGCGCCTTTATTTCGGGCAAAATTGCTTGAAATTCTTTGATGTAACTTTTCCTGGCTTTCCCCTCTTTAAGCTCGATTCGAGGCAATTTCTTGTGAAAGTCAAGTACAGGAACAATTCGAAGCCAATCGCAAGAAGCAGTCAAACTACACCGTTCGACAATTTCGCGCAAGCCCATCAAAATCCAAGGGAAGTTGGGACCGAAGGCATCTTTGATATCCACTTCCAATACTTGGTCAGGTGTGAGATGCGAAAGCATAAACTTACCCCAGAATCTAATTTGAATACAATCGCAAAATTAGTCAAATCCTGACGAAAAAATGGCAAAAAATAAGAACAAGACCCCAGGCTTGGTCTCTTGGGCTTCCGCGGTTGTTCGTATGAAAACGACCAATTAAAAGCAGGCTGTTCAAGGGGATCGTTGGAGCTCAACCCAAAAGATCCAACCATGGCAAGTAGGGCCATCAAATCAGCTACGACGACAGATTTCGGATCCATCTGGCGAACAATTTCATCGACAACATCTTCGGCGTGAGAGCGCTTGAAGCGAAAACCGCATTTTAAATCTTTGTATGCATGGAGAAGTTGAGCATGATTGATTGAACCCGAAACACAGGACTGAAAGAGATTCATTCCAAATCGTAACATGACTACTCTCTCCCCAGCACGCTTGAAGCGCAAACGCCTGTTGCTATGGTCGGGTGCAAATGAACCAAAGAAGTGGCTGAGGCACTCGGTTGGCCTTCGATTATATCCTCCTTCCATTTCTATAACACCAGCTCTCGAAATAGCATATGTGTACTCAAACAATCCCCCCAAACACTGCTCTCCACGATCAAAAGGTAGCACTACTTTGCCGCTCCAGATAGCAGGATTTGAATCGCTAAGTTGCAGGGCGAAAAAGTCATCCCCCCAACCACCGAGAGCAGCTGGAGAGCCTCTCACAACGACGATATCTCCTTCGTCGGGGTTGAGCGCTTGAGGATCAAGCCAGACGATGAACTCGACTTCATGTTGAGCGTTCGGGTTTTTCGACACGTAGCCAGAGAAATTGGCACGAGCAGTAGCAACTGGTTGACTTTGTTGTACAGCAGGATCATGAATGGTATCTTCCCCAACGACTCGGAAAGTTCGTTCCCCAGGGAGGCGATACCATCGCAGATCTCCGTCGGGATAAGTAACATGGTGCTTCCTAGTTTGTTCATCATACTTGTCAACTAAGCCTTCATACCACTTTCCACCAGCCCATCGGACTGAAATTCGCCTTCCAACCAAGTCCAGTGGTGCACTTGGATCCCACTCACTATCTTTACTTTCATCCAGTGGGTTTTGTTCATATGATTTGCTCTCTTCTTTCCTTACTAATTCGTCGCCTTCATCAAGAGCAGCGTATCTCCCAGCTGAAACATCTGATGCCTCGTTGCCTCTCGGGAGTC
>JACKZZ010013600.1_pt1 | contig 17447 bp, 11 predicted proteins | sample 8027871 | NCBI WGS metagenome assembly JACKZZ01 (sample SAMN15724774, study PRJNA655200) | protist metagenome | isolation source: fluorescence activated cell sorting (FACS) single amplified genomes of... | place: USA: West Boothbay Harbor, Gulf of Maine | collected 2000-07-19
GGTCACACTGTCCGGAACACATGCACCGGCATCAGCATTAGCATTAGCATTAGCATTAGCATTAGCATTAGCATTAGCATTAGCATTAGCATCAGAACCGGTACAGGAAATATAGTTTAACCCGCCCGCACCAGTCACATATTTCAAGCCAGTTGGATCACCAGCTATCCTCTCCACCAGACTGGCAGTGAATTGCGTGGTGAATACTTCCGCCAACAGAGCCTCCGCACCCTGAGCGTCAGAGGAGCCAATATCGATACCACCAATACCACATGCAGCATCACCAGCACCAACACCAGCACCAACACCAGCACCAACACCATCGATGCAATCATGCTCCACATCAGACTCAGCCTCGGAGCCAGGCAGGGCGACCCTGTTCTTCCTCCTCCTCTTCTTCTTCTTCGTGCCACGGAGAGTCAAGTGAGAGTTCAGCTGCGTACCCCGAAAAACGTATAAACCTCCCTGGCGATTACTCGCCGAGGGTCTCCAGAAGCGGTGACCGTGGACGACCTTCACAGGGCACAGCGCACTCCGCACAGATACACCACGACGCAGCTCTGTCTTGTCCACCAGAGCTTCAACATCGGTGATGCAGGGTTGCTTCACCGCCAAAGTCATAGACACCGCCGGGACTGCAAACATGGACGACGCCCTGGTTTCTGCGGGGCGATCCATTGACGCGCGTGCACACTGTAGCTTGAACTGGTGGTACTTCAGAGCTTTGGCGCGATTCGCCACGATCAGCTCATTCGCATAGCAGGCCTGCTTCACAGTCAGGGGCTTCAGTACGCTGACTGCCTGGACAGTCACCGCATCTTGCACCCGACTGCGGAAGGCAGCACGAATTTGCTCCGATTTGCTTTTTTCAGCTGATTTAGACCAACTTTCGATTCTTAAACCAAGATCATGAAGTAGATTGCGTGAACTGGAGTCGATAGGGAGAGCGAGTTTAGTGTTTTCATCCAGCATGAACTGTGTGTTCAAAAGGACGTCTGCGTTTGTGTCAGTGTTCCCACCATCCACCACCATTCCAACCAAGTGCTCTTGCCGCAGGAGCAAAATAACATCACGCAATTAACACAGCAGTGAAACCTAAGGTAGGGATAAGGGGTAGAAAGCTTTAATATCTATTAATACTTGGTTTTGCCAAGTTTTATAAGTCGCATCCTGTGCCCAGCACTCGCCAGCAGCAGGCTGCGCTGATCTGACAGCATCACAGGACACAGTCTGTCCAGTGACGGTCCGCAATCCAATGATGCAAAATATACGCTCACTCACCGAACAGCAGTAGGATATAATATTGTTCAGGACAATTATGGAATGAGCAGCAGTAACTTGGTTATCTTTTGAAATTCATCGAATTGTTCGTTCACCAGCAACAGCAGGTGCAGAAGGGTTGATCAACGCAATTGCGGGATCATGCACATGAAAGATCATTGAAGTGGCTCAGTAAATAGAAATAAGGTATTATTTCAAAATCAATTTTTGTTTTTCATTTTCTGTTTGCTCCCTTGTCGAATCGATGTTTGCTGGAGTGTTCTTGGTTGGATTTCTGCTTGCGGTCGTGCACGCAATGGAAACTTGTCCACAAACCGCAGGATCGCGTATAGCCACCCTCGACACTGATAAGATGGTGAAGAAACTGATTGCAAACCATGATAGTGGTGCATGGGTGCAGATTGGGGCGAACACTATGGATCAAGAGTTGGCAGACAACAACCCGCTAATGAATGTGCTCGACAAAGTCCCTCACTGGAATAAGTATTTCATGGAACCGATTCCACATAATTACGAGAGATTGCTTGAAAATTCAAAGCGATGGCCCAACACGACAACAATTCAGGCCGCCCTGACTGGTGATGGAGGGCACTTTGAAGGTATTGGGCACTTATACTGTCTCGAAGGTTACACTCAGAAGGCTCATGCGCACCACTTGAGTAAGCATACTCAACAAACACACTCTGCGGACGAGTTGTGTTCATTCGACAAGAAGCATGTGATCAAACACTTCCCTAAGGGTACAGTGGTGGATGTCGCTGTGACCCGAATGTCTGTTTCTGTGTTCTTGATGATGTACGGCATCGAAGATATCCGCATGTTGGTGCTGGACACAGAAGGATTCGATGCAGCAGTTCTCCAAGTATTCCCGCTTTCTACCACCCGCCCTCCGGTCATTGTGTACGAGCACATCCATCTTTTGAAAGAAGATAAAAAGAAACTCGATAATTTCTTGATGGATCACTGTTATGTTTTGTATCAAGAACAAGTAAATACTTTTGCAGTACAGAAGGATTTCTATTCCCAACTGTTGTTGCAATAGAAGACAGAGTGTTTCTTGCATGATGAATGGTGTTGGTGTTGGTGTCGGTGTTATATGATTAAAAGAATGGTACCGAAAGTACTGGTAACTCAACCTTTTGTTTTGGTGCCTTTTGTTTTGATTCCTTGCAAATCCAGAAAATATCACCCCTCAGTCACTGAGACTGTCGGAGGGGGGGAGCATCAAGAAGTGTGAGACTTTGAGGTGATCGTTGGCCTGCTGCTGCCAGAAATCAAGAATCTGGAATTTGGCCTTTGCCGGTTTAAACCATGGTTATACCAGCAGGCTCCATAATAAATATTAATTAATAATTAAGCAATTATGTCGCAACAGTGGGCACGTTTTCCGGTAACGTAGTTCCCACAGATATTTTTTAATCTGTATTTCTAAGGTATATCGACCTTTGTGTTTCTCAGCAATAGAGAACAGACCTACACGGCTACACCACACTCTATAATGTTCAACAAGTTCTTCGGCAGCACCAAAAAGGAGGAAAAGAGTGACTTCGAAATCGAAGAAGATGATGGTAAATATTATGCTGTAAAACAAGCAAGAGCCTCTTGTATTTGTAATCTTATATGTGTTTTGTTTGTCATTTATTTTTATCTTTGTGGATGCCTTAACTTGTTTTATAGAAGAGGATACGACGTATGTGGATAATTTAAAACTCAATCTGTCTCGCATGATTGTGTACGCTGATAGTGCCGATGTAAAACTTCAACGTGAGGTGGCGGAGCGCCTTGCCAACGAAGCAGTGAAGCCCTCTAGGCAGATTCAGATTGTTGAGTATGGCGGTCTGAAGCTGCTGGTACCTCTCACGAACTCGGAGGATGTAGAGGTGCAGAGATTGGCAGCACACGCCCTTGCGAACCTGTCTGTTAACGGTGAGGCATGCGACTGTTGTCACTGCTGGTGTCCCTGTGCACTCTCTTCATTTGATGCCCCCACTTCACTTCACTTCACTTCATATCGCAGCTGTAAACCAGGAAATTATGGCGACAGAGGGGGCTATCGACATGCTTATCACCCTCATTGGCAGCAGGAACGAGCTCATCCAGCGCCAGAGCGCCAAGGCGGTAGCTAACCTCGGTGTCAACAGCGAAAACAAGCGGAAGATCGCTCTGGCTGGTGGTATTCCCAAGCTGGTTGCTTTGGCACAGTCGCCACTGATTAGTATTAAAATCGAAGCAATTGCTGCGCTAGCCAATTTAGCGGTTAACGGTATGTACCTTTACCTTTCACGCTCCTGTGTTGTTATGTGATGTGCTGTGCTGTGCTGTGCTGTGCTGCCCGTGCCCGTGCACGTGCTTGCTGTTGAAACCCACATTATCAATTTCCCGTCTGCCTGCTGATTGTTCCTCGTTTCTCTTTCCTCTTTCCTCTTTCCTCTTTCCTCTTTCCTCTTTCCTCTTTCCTCTTTCCTCTGTTCAGATGCAAACGAGCTTGAAATAGTCGAAGCAGGTGGGCTAGTGCCCATTGTGGAGATGGCGGCAGTTGTGGCGCGCTATTTCAACCTTGGCGGTCACGGCGGAGGAGATGTCAAGGGCGCAGCTCCTGCAGCCACCAGTGAGCAGTACGAAGAGTTAGGTGCTCAGTGTGCCCGCGCGCTGCGAAACTTGTCTGTCCACCCTACCAATAAAACCCATGTTGTGCGGCAAGGTGCTGCTGAACATCTGCAGCTGCTTGTGACCAGCAGCAATGAGCGTGTGTCGCAGCAGGCTCGACGGGCACTTAAGAATATCGAGAGCGCAATGAGTGGTGATCTTGATGCAAAGGGGGCCAGGAAATAAAGCTTGCCTCATGTGACGGGCATCAGGATCAGGGTATGCGTGATTATTTGAAAAGAATGAAGGCGAGGGTTGATGTCAATGCCCTTCCCCTTTATGTGATTGCGAAGTGAAGTGAAGTGAAGTGAAGTGAAGTGAAGTAAATTGAAGTGGTAGGGTGTGCCGGTATGGTCTTCGGGTCATGGTTCATGGAGACATTCATTCTCTCTGCTCACTGAATTTACTGTATTTGAGTTTGCTTTCGCACGTTATCAATAATATTTTGTCGGGTGATTCTTTGACAGCAGAGTAGGCTTTAGTAGAAGTACCAGTATAAGTACCACTACCACGCCCAATGCAGCCGCCAAACTACAACACACCTACAGCAGCCAGCTGTTCAATTTTACAAATCAAGACTTTGTGATTGATTGATATTAAAGTGAAGTGAAGGAGTAAAATCACACAGTGTACGAGCAGCAACCTATTAATACTGAAGCTCAAGAGAGCTCCACGGAAAGGGTTAGGGTTACATGGGCTCAGCCTCGCCTCGCCCCAACAAGGACGCTTTCTACAGTTCCCTGAGAAAAAGCGCGTGCGGCATCACGGCAAATCGAAGCCCACATTGCCGTAGTCCAGGGCACGTTGCAAACCAGCCCTTGCCGTCGGCAGATGAGTGTAGCTGAGCGGGAGGCGCAGCAGCTTAGAGCATGTGGAGACGGTGGGCAGGGCTGTTGCCTGAACATCCGCGCTTCCACTGGTGGCGACTACCGGCTCAGGTTCGCCATGATAAGTAGCGCCAATGGTTAGTGGTTCTGGGTTCACATAGATGCTCGAACCGAAGTACCCACAAGATGGGACTGCTTCCGAACCTGTCCAGAATAGCAGAAGGCGCCGCAACCCGGCTTCACCTGCCTTGCGCTGCTCCTCCGGAAGTGTGGGGCCGTTGGCATAGTCCTGCTCCAGCAGCCGCCAGAAGGAGAGCACCACTGGGTGACTGGCGTGGAACGGTTCTGCGATGGCAGCGGATAGTGAGCAGTAGCAGCGGACAGTGAGCACAGCAATGGTGGACAATGCACACAGATTCTTCGCATTATCACACCGTACTGTGCTGTACTGTACCTTCGTACTGGGTCGTCTCCTTCAAAAGGGGCAGATCCACCGTGCTGCTGCCGCACAAGAGGTCAGCCACATAAGCGGGCGAGAGCAACTCCACCAGATGCGCAGGAATAACTCGGCGCAGACCAGTGCGCATCAGGCTGTGTGGGTGTGGGTGTGGGGGGCGAGAGGGGGAGGGCATAGTGCAACATGAGGATACGACAAGCACAACACAACACAACACAACACAACACAACACAACACAACACAACACAACACAACACAGACATTCACCCCACGCAGCAGTTTTCAGTCAACTTACTGTAACGAATCACCCAGATCAGTGGTAGGACCATAACAATAATGGTGCACCTTCGTGGTTAGAAAATCTCTTAAGTTACGCCGTGTCACAGGGATCTCATCGCCATTCGGAATTAAAGCGATTTCAGAAGTTTCCAGTCGGTGCGGTCCCATCATACGGTCGCAACTCTTGTCGACTGGGCAGTGGTAGCGATTGGTGAGGCCTACCAGCGCCAGTCCCAGCTCAGCCACACCATCAGACTCTTCCTGTCCCTGCTTTTTTCCCTCCTCTTTCTCCTTCTCCTTCTGAGAATTCTTCCCTCCCACTCTATGCTTCCCAGAATCAGAGCTGAGTCTAGAGCCTTTGTCTTTGCCTTTACCTTTACCTGCGCCGGGGGGATTGGTCATGGCATCCAGCTGTAACATGCTCTGTAGAAGCGCGCTGTCATTCCCGCAGCATAGCTTCCAGTGGATATGCAATTCCGCCCGGGTAACCCGAGGACTCATGAGTTGATCAAGCCGACGCGCACACACCGACGGGTCCGTTGGGCGATAGCCGCTAGACAAGAGATAAGTCCAGCAAGGTACGGAGAGTTTTAGACCAAGGGACTCAGCTTGTCGCACAGCTAGACCGAGCAGCACGCCCACACATTGAAACATGCGGTCAACTGTCTCACGAGCTGCCTCAGCATCCAGTGTTTCGGCCACGTAATCATGGACAGCACGCATGGACAGTCCCTTGTGCCTTTCCCCAGTCCTATTCTCAGCCCCAGCCTCAGTCTCAGCCTCAGTCCTATCCGCCAACACCATCCGATGCAGAGCGATTCTTAACAATCCTTCATCAACAACTTCCCTAGTTCCCCTTGGTCTAAGCTGATCTAAATCGCAAGAGTTTACAGGTTGGAATAGTGGAAGAAACGGATGGCATTGCGAATGTTGGCCCTGACTAGAAAGTATCTTTCTGCTACTGGGACGGTCGATATCTCTAGAGAAGCGAAATGTTTTTCCTGTTGGAACGTATGACACGGGGGACGTACCAAAGATTATAGGAAACATAAGATCAAAAAACTCCTTCTGGGGTCCTGGGCCAGAGCCTTCTTCTCCAATAAATTGCACATCCAGTTCACGCTGAGAAAGATAATGGTATCCCGTACTGTTGAGCTCATCACGATGAATCAACATAAGTAGTTGAGACATCACGGAATCAAAAAGTATCCCAGGGGGTGCCAGACGATCAACTTTGATCGTAAACGTATCCTCATCGTAGTCATATCCATCGGTACGGTCGCTCTCACCGAAACTCGCCTCCGAGCCTGAAACACTCCAAGAAGGAGCACTGGAGGCGTTGCCATCTACACCGCTATCGGAATCACCATCGTCTTCATACCCAACTGCAAACGAGCGGTGACCGCTACGACCAGTCACAACGGGAGCACCGCGCCTGCTCCCACCTCCTCCTCCTCCTCCTACACGCATGTCACCGTGGTCGCTGTCACCTCCATCACCTTCTTCATCCTCACCCTCGCTCTCATCCTCATCATCGCTGTCTTCCAGATCATAGGAGCTATCACAGCCAAAACCATAGTTAGTCGAGTCTCTAATGTAATCCAGAAGTACGTGTTCGGGAAGAATGTTGGCGTACTGGAATCCACCTCCGCTAACAGGACATTGACGGCGGCGAACCAAGGTGTGTTGCACTGGGTCCTCGGGGTCCAGCGTTGGAGGTGTGCTGGCACTGGTGTGGACACTGGTATTGGCAATGGAATTTACCTTAGCAGATATAGAGGAGCTGGAGTTTGAGATAGAACCAGAATTGGAATTTGAGGGGGGCAGAGGAGTGGTTCTGGTGCAGGTGTGGACCAGAAATTGCAGCTCCACATCCAGGTAGCGGTAGGCATTCATTGAAGACACGCTCTGAACAAGTCTAGACAAATTGGCTTGACGTTTGTCCATCCACGACACGAACCAGGGTGGAGATAACAATGAACAGTGATCACACAAGTAGTCGGTGATGCTTAGACCGATTGTGCAAGGGATAAGCGAAGTGATCTTCAGTTTGTATTCTGGTGAATGCCACACTCCTGAAAACGCCTCGTCCCTGTTACGGTACCTGCTGCTCTCGTAATGTTCGAAAATCTCTCCAGCCTTCTGCGGAGTCAGTTGACTCATCAGCTCCAGTAGATAAGGAGAGAAGCATTTGCGATTCAAATCTTTCTTTTTGCGTTCAGTAACCATGCTGTTCTCATTTTCTTTCGGTAACATCTCCATATTGTACACTTTCGCAGCACACAATAATATCTGATACACCAACTGGCGTCGTGTACTCGTACGCTCCGCAGCATCACGTACGACGGACAGGTGAGCATAGACACTCCGAAAGGTATGTACATTGACCTCGTCACCACGAGGAGTTTTTGCATTGTTATTCGGCTGCATATTAATAGACGCGAATGCGGGCGCAGAATCAAAGTACGAGAGGTGGTAAGCTTCGCGTTGTAGAGCCTTGCGCGTCTGCAGCAGCACACCTTCATCCAGAGCAGACTCAGAACCAGTGACACAGCCAAGAATTTGGTTGTACGTCTTTACAAAAGAGGATTTTGCCTGGGGGGTTTCAGGAGGGAAAGCAGCGCCAGCGCTACTCGAGCAGCAATCCACGATACCCCAGATATATAGCGCTTGCGTCAGCACAGCGATGCGGGCCGAGCTACTGCATACGTTGGGCGTGGTGGTCAGCATCGCCATCATCCGGTCTAAACCTCGCCAAACCTCAAAGATGTCAAAGCAGAGGAAACAAGCGACAACTTTGAGTTTGGACACAGATGCAACCGAAGATAGGAGAGAGGAGGAAGTTTCGCCGGGGTAGATGCAGCAGCGCAGGCGATGCTGGAAATCCGCGCTGGAGGTGGGCTTCTCGTTGCTTCTCCCTCTCCTCCCCTTCCTTTTCTGTTTCTGCTCACTCCTTTCGTTGCGATTCTCAGCACCAACGACGCCAGTAAAAGCAGCAGCACGCACCATCCCCATTGCTCCTACTACTGACTGATGCACAGTGTCAATCCTGGTTGCCACCAGTCGCAAAAAGATATCTTGTATCACCTTGAAAGTTTCGGGGATAGTGCCCATTGGCTCATCCCTGCCCAGGAAGTGGTAGCCATGCAAAAGACGGGAAGCAAGGTCGCGGTAGCAGGAGAGCACAGTGGCGACTACCGGCAGTGAGCCCAGAACTGAGTCCAGCGAGACGGTGGTGATCGTGCTGGGAGAGGTTGTTCCTTTCGGCTGCATCACCGTCACAGGTAGCTGTACAGAGTCACAAGACAATTCTTGCAAAATGAAGGACCATTCGTGCACATCACCTAATTCTACAAAGTACGCCGGGTGTATGGAAAGAAGCAGCTGCACCAAGAGCTCCACAGAAAGCATTGTCAGACGCTGTGTGCTGTTGTACTGGCTTGGAATAGAGTCAGTACAGGAGCCAGAGCTAGCAGAGTCGGAGGTTAGACAGAGAGCGCAGGAGGCCGCCGCACCCCAAAGAGCGTCCCAGCCTCGGGCCACCCGCTCGTAGTAGCGCTGTCCGTGGTTCTTCTCCACCTGCCCCACACCACCCTGCAGCACACTTGTCCCCTTCCCGTTCCCCTTTCCTCTGCCCCATCTTCCTTTTCCTTTGTCGCTGCCTTTACTTTTGCTTCTACCAGCCCCTTCCACAATCGATCCAGGTTCTCTGTGCCTAATGCTGAGCTCCGAGATTTTGCGCACCACACCAAGTATGCGATGATACTCAGCCACATGCTGAAGCAAGGCGCGCATCGTCCCCACAGATGAGTCCGCGTCGCGCACATCACTACCTGCAGCAGTGGAAGTGGAAGTGGACGTGGACGTGGAATTGGAAGTGGGAACGGAAGCGCCAGTTGAAAGCGGCGCTGTGAAACCCGCTTGGTGAGAGTATCCTCCACCCAGGTGCGATTCGCTGCTGATTTCTTGATACAAAACACCAGAAAATCGGCACTCATCCACATCCACAGTCACAGCCACATCGCCGCTGCCACTGCTGACACAGCCTTCTGCATTGCCGGCACTCCCACCACGCCGGCAATAGCCCCGCGAGAGTTCATTCACAACGGCACCAATCCCACCAAGTTCTGTTAGCACAGCAACAACCGACAGAGGGTATTTCAGGAAGGAATCCTCCAGAACAAATCGGTGGCTGTTCTCACTGTCGGTGAGCTGCTTAGGTCGACAGGCAGCTCCAATACTCCGCCGAACACCCAGAACCTTGATCACCAGCATCATGCATTGAAGCAAGCGACCCTGTGCAAGCTCAATTTCCTGTAGATATAACTCCCACTCAGCATGCTTTGTTCTGCGTTCGGCTGGCGTTGTACCTCCATGCTTATCGCGACTCTGATGCATTTCCTTATTGCCAATGTAATACCGTTCGAAATCATCAGATGAGATATCGTGCGTGGAGCCATGAGAATACTCCGACGCCGACCCCGGGTCACCGTCATCATCACCATCAAAGGCAGAGCTAACAGACCCGCGGCGATTTGTGCGACGTTCGTTGCGATTCGAATTAGAGACACTGTGCCGCTGCTCCGAACTTTCATCGCTGTCGCTCCCATCCTCACTACCACTGTCACTGTCACTGTCATCACTGCTGCCACAATCGCCGTCAGAGTTATCACCGCAGTCACTGTCACCGCACATACTACTATCGCGATCCTCATCATCTTCACCTACGTCTTCGTTATAAACACTCATGTAAATGTTATCCAGATTATGTTTGCATACCTTCACCTTTGACAAATCATTCACATCACGAGTCATCGGATGATCCACAGGGTTGTCAGAGTGATGCTCCATAATCTGCACGGTGCGCTTCATGTAGGCACGCTCGCACACCTGCAACACACTGCGAGCGCGGAAATCATTTACTAATAGTGACCCAGTGAGTCGAGAGTTCCACTCAGCAGTGGCAGTGGCAGTACTGGTATCAGCATCAGCATCAGCATCAGCATCAGCATCAGCATCAGCATCAGCATCAGCATCAGCATCAACACCACTCTCCAACTCGGCCGCAGTTTCAGGCTGCTCCAAGAGGATGGCTAGCACCTCTAACGCTCCAGCTGCCGCAGCGATGTGAAATGGAGTGGGGTAGCATATACCATGTGTCGCCGCCCTACCCACCTTCACACAGCAGAAAAGCCACTCCGGGTCGTGTCGCAGCAGCATGCGCACAGAACCCAGCAGCTCCTCGGTTGGCATGCTCTGAAGCTGGAGGTTCTGGGTAAGAAATAAGCACAGCAGCAGTGGGGAACGCTCCGCTGTTACTTCGGTGGACAGAAGAGCTTCAACAACATCTGGGCAGCGCCTGCTCAAAGCCACCGAGACAGCGCTGCAGCACAATTTTCCTTTCTCGTCTGCTTTCGGAGAAGTAAAGAAGTTTGCATCAGCTCCTTTCTGCAAAAGTGCCTTTAGAACAGGAAAGAATTGGGTTCTATTATCGCCATCCTTAATCGAACAGATATATTCACATGTATGAATCAACATGGTTTTGCCGGAGGAAATATTGACAGAATTCACATTGTTTGCATTGATGTTTTCGTTGATGACACCAACACACTCTGGAATTTTAGCCTGGGAAGCCAAGGAAAAGAGTAGATCCATGCAATCTGCCATTTTCAAAGTCGCCCGTTTTCAAAGTCGGTTAAATTACTACTTACTGTACACAATTCAGTCAATTCTGTTTGTACTGTTGTTGGGTAACAATCTGGCTTTTATTACACAGTTACCCACTAACAGAAAACAGCGAAAAGAAAAAAATATTTCAAGTCAAAATGATAATTCGTTTCATTCTATGAACAGTCGGTCTACAATTCCTGGAATTATAGTGATGTTATTCGAAGTGTGGATTTTTCTCTGCCTACCGTATCACAGCACCTTCATCAAATATGGTCGTGCATCAAACGAGCGGACCGTGGCGTCACTCGGGCTGGTGTCGGTCCGTCAGACCGTCCGACGGTCGAGATCGGAGCGAGCAGCACCAGCATTGAACGAAAGAACAGAAAGATCCACTTTTGATAATTTGACAAGGTATTATCAATAATAGGAGCGCTATTAGCACAGCGTACTGCTTGGAATAAGGGTATCAGCAACTCGATTTCATATTTATTAAAAAGCTAAACGTCTCCTTCGCGATCGCTTGCATTTTATTATTTCTGTGCATTCAATATCACAATGGCAAATTTGAACCTGGACAGAATTTTCAACAGTGCTGATTTCGGCGATGAGGGATTTGATCGTCCTCGCTGGTGCGATGAAGGGTCTAACTACACTACTTTGCGCAGACGCGTACAGCAAAATGACGATTCCATGGCGAATGCACGTGCTGATCTGACAAGCACTACCGCTGCGGACTCAAATGTCACCAACACATTGGTGCATGAAATCATATACCATGATGCTGGCACTTCATCTGAATCAGTCATGGTTTCCTATCAACAACTTATTCCCCCAAACGAGACCGTCCCTCTCCCGATTGACGATTACGTAGTATCGAAAGATCGTAAGAAAGTGCTCATTTTTACTAACGCTCAAAAAGTGTGGCGACTTCGAACTCGCGGCTCATACTGGATACTGGACCTGGATGCATCTCCTGGTCAGAACTCACTGCGCCAATTGGGTGGCGGTGCTCGCTCCTCCTGTGACCTCATGTACGCCGCTTTCTCCCCTGACTGTTGCCGTGTGGCGTATGTCCGTGACAACAATATCTTCACTGAAGAGTTGATGTCTCATGAGATCACTCAGCTCACTTCGGATGGCTCGGCCAACGTCATCAACGGAACCTTTGATTGGGTGTACGAAGAGGAGCTTGCGCTTTACCGCGGTTACCGCTGGAGCCCGGACGGTCGCTATATCTCGTACTGGCAGGTAGACCAGTCAGATGTGCGCACTGTTTCCCTGGTGAACAACACGGACTCGCTGTACCCTGTGGTGACGAACATCCCTTACCCCAAGTGTGGGCAGCAGAACCCTAGCGTGCGCATCGGTATCGTGTCCACTGCTCCTACCGGTACCGCTGCCCAGGCTGCAGGTGGGGCAGATACGCATGCAGCGGTAACGAAGTGGATTGACCTACCTGGCAGCACCAGGGACAACTACGTAGTTGACTTGAATTATGTCCCTAGCACTGGTGAGCTGTACCTCCAGCGGCTGAACCGACTGCAGAATTGCATGCAGGTGATGGTTATCACCACTACAGAGAATCAGAAGCGCACTGCTGTTGTTGACTGTGAAGTCAGTGTGTTATACACTGAGACGGCTGTGGAAGGGTGGGTAGAGAGCAAGGTGATGCCGGAAATGTGCTGGGTGAGCACCAGAACAGTCGACAACCAGGAAGCTCTCACCTCCAAACCCTTTCTGCACCTCTCTGAGAAGGCTGGATGGCGGCAGTTATATCTTGTGAATGGAGATGTAATGCACAAGCTTACTGGCGAGGGTTTCGATGTGGAAAGTGTCTGCAATTATGATGAGTTAACGGGGTTGGTGCACTTCATCGCCTCCCCGGAGGATCCGCTGAGGCGCTATCTGTACTGCGTGGATGTCTCTGAAGCGATTGCTGCTGTGACCTCCACTCACTCCAACACTCCATTGTCATTTTCTCCCCCGGTTGTGACCCGTGTTACCCCTGAGGGTGCAGAATATACTGGTACCAACAGCTACTCCTTGTCTAAAAACTCTCTCTACGCCGTGCACTCTTATTCATCCACCACCTGCCCTTCTCGTACTTCCATCATCGACGTCCGTGATCACACGACAGTGACTGTATTGGCTACCAACCAGCGTCTTTTTGATACTTTCAACGCGCTTAACTGCCGCCCGGCGGAGTTTTTCCGGGTGCCTATCACCATTCCTGCAGATCAGCCGATGGCGGGCGATACTGTACCGCTAGACGGTTATACGCTGTTTCCGCCGGATTTTGATCCCTCGCAGAAATACCCCGTGCTGTTTCACGTTTATGGCGAGCCAGCTGCACAGATCGTGCGCGACCAGTGGCAGGGGCGCATGGGCCTGTGGCACCGAATGCTGGCGCAGCGCGGAGCAGTGGTAATGTGCATCGACAATAGGTGAGCTGCGCACACTCTGTCTGTTCTGTTCTGTTCTGTTCTGTTCTGTTCTGTTCTGTTCTGTTCTGTTCTGTGCTATGTTGTGCTGCTGCATGTACCTGTTCACATGCGTGTCGGTCAACTGTGCACAGACATGCTGACCATTACGCGTACTCACTGTCCGTCCTGCACTCGTGTCTGTCGTAGAGGCACACCTGCCCCGAGAGGAGCTGCTTGGCGAAAGTGCATCTACGAGCGTATCGGCTCCCTCCCGTCGAGCGACCAGGCGCTTGCTGTATCTGCGCTATTGGCATCTCGTCCCTACTTGGACCCGTCTCGTGTTGCTGTCTGGGGTTGGTCAGGCGGAGGATCTATGAGTCTAAACGCTATGTTTCGCTACCCCGACCTGTACCACACTGCTGTGTCTGTGGCTCCGGTTCCGGACATGCACCTCTATGATACCATCTACCAGGAACGGTACATGGGGATTCCCAAAGGAGATGGCAAGGATGGCTACTTTGTTGGTTCTCCAGTGAATTTTGCCCATCAACTTAACGGTGAGACGCAGAATTTGATGTTGATACATGGTACAGGCGATGATAATTGCCATTACCAAGGCATGGAGGTACTGATCAATCGATTGGTGATGTACAATAAACCTTTCCAGATGCTGGCTTATCCTAACCGCACTCATAGTATATCGGAAGGTCCTGGCACTGTGAGACACTTATTTGAGTCAATCACAAGGTTTTTTCAGGTCAGTGGGATTGTGGGCAAACAGCAGCAGCAGGCTTAGAACGAGTGGTGTGGGATGCTTATTGTTTATGGTTGCATGCGTGCATGTTCTTGTCTTCAATGTACACGATCAACGTCGCTACGAAGAGATTATTAATAATAATATCATAGCTAGCCATTGCTTTTATTGTTTGTGTATTATTGGTTATTGATAGTAGATACAGCACCAGCACTAGCACCAGTACCAGTACCAGTACCAGCAGCAGTCCTCAAACTCTTTGTCGAACGATCACAACTTAACCGTTGAGTCGCCAACAATTTCAAATTAAGTTATGATAATAAATAGCTACAAACAGCATCTACTATGATTAAGCTGGTTGGCGGCAGCGGGGCACGTACCGGTAGGCAGCAGTGGAATACCGCTTGCAGTGTGTATCACCCCGCACTGATCTGCTCAGCCTACAGCAGCTCGCTTGTGCTTAGTACATGTCATTCTTCATATTGCGCATGCACACTCCACCACCCTCAGCGAATGTACCCATAATCTGCTCTCCATAGAGCTTCAGCACGTTATTACGCCGGATAGACATCTTGGGAGTGAGCAGATAGTTCTCCTGGGTGAATACCTCCAGCGTGTATGTCCATTTCTTTGGCTGTTCGTACCCCTTCATCGCAACAGAGTTTTCGAGGATCTCCTTGCTGATCAAACCCTTCACCTCGTCCAGCTGCATAAGCACGTTGTCATCGTTCTCTCCAGCGTCGTTCTTGTACGCAAGGCCATGGTTATCCGCCCAGCCACGCACTTCAGCGATCTCGGGAACCACAAGCACCATCGTGTGTGGCTTGTTGTCACCGTATAGAAACGTCTGAGCGATGTATCTGCTGCGCGAGACATAATCCTCCAGTGGCGCAGGGACAACATACTTGCCGTTCTCGAGCTTGAACTGCTCCTTGATGCGGCCAGTGATCTTGAGGAACTTACCTTCCACGAGCATGCCCAGATCACCCGTGCGGAAATACTTCTGACCATCGCTGTGCGTATGAAACACTTCATCATTAGCAGCTTGGTTCTTACGGTAGCCGGTCATGATACTAGGGCCAGCGGCACAAATCTCTCCTTCACGGTCAGCACCAACGTCCTCCATAGTCGCAGGGTCAAACACCTTCACCGTGATGTTGCGCAGTGGGATGCCGCAGGCACCAAGGCGGCGAGTCTCCCAGCCAGGGACGCCGGTAGACAGCACAGGGGCTGAAAAGTGAATCAGCGCAAAACAGACAGAGAGAAATGAGAACCAGAATAAGAACAAGAACAAGAACAAGAGCGACAGCAGCAGAGGGCATGGCCGCATGCGAGGGTTAGGGGGTACTTACAAGTCTCGGTAAGGCCGTACCCCTCGCAGATAGGCATACCCACATCCTCGAAGAAGCGCAGTACGTTCACGTTGTTTGCAGCACCTCCGGAGCACATGTACCTGAAAAAAAGATAAAAAAGGAGGAGGAGGAGGAGGAGGCGCAGGAGTGAGCAGGAGCAGGAGCAGGAGCAGGAGTAGGAGCAGAAGGGTCCATGATATAGAGCCAGCACGAGGTATGCTGATGCGGAGGGTGCAACCTCTTTGACACTTACTTCAGGTTGCCTCCAAATCGATCTCTGATCTTCGAAAAGATGATCTTGTCGAACAGGCCGTGCTTCAGGTTCACCATAAACCCAGGCGAGCGACCGAACTCCATTGCCTCGGAGCGCGCTCTGCTGTTGGCCAGTGCGGCGCGGAACAGCTTCTGTTTGAGGGGAGACTCGTTCGCCATTTTCACCATAACGCCATCGTACACTTTGTTGAAAAGAGTCGGCACGGAGCACATAAGCGAGGGCTTGACCATTGGCAGAGACTCCAGGATGGCCTCACGGTTAGGCACAATGGCCATGCCGGAGCCGTTCGCCATCATCGAGTACAGCTCGCATGTCTGTCCAAAAACGTGTGCCCAGGGCAGGAATGCCAGCGAGGTCACGTTGTACTGCTTCGTGCCCCAGATATCCTTAAGCCCCATCAGGTTAGTCACGATGTTGCGGTGCGACAGCTCCACGCCCTTGGGCTTGCCAGTGGTGCCAGAAGTATAGATGATGGTCATGAGGTCGTCCTCCGACGGGTGGATCATCTCAACCGCCTCTTCGTCCGCCACCTTGGCCATCCAGTGCTTGTACGAGTGCGGCAGAGCCTCATCACAGTCAAGAGAGATCGCTGCTTCAACCTTACCAACGGTGCCAACATACTCCTTCACCTTGTTGTAGATGCGCTCGTTGGCGGCCACCACAAGCTTGGTGTCCGAGTCTTCAATGATATATCTCCAGTCCGATTCGAGCTGTGCCTCGTACATCGGCACGATATGGCCTCCTCTGCCAGCAGCGGCGAGCGCGATAACAGCCCACTCCACCCGGTTGTTGCAGATTACAGACACCTTGTCGTCGTGTCCGAAGTTGTGGTGCGCCAGAACATTTCTGAACTTCTGCACTTCACGCTCGAACTCACGATAGGAGATCCACTTGTACTCCCCTTCGACCATGCTCGCGAACAGACGCTTGTCAGCGTTGACGCTCATCGACTTCTCGAACATCTCCACCATAGTGGTAAACTCGATCTCGTTGATGCTATCGTTCGAAGCAGCGCTGAAAGCTCTGATTGCAAAAGGAGCAGCCTTGTTTGCACCGGCAAAGCGCGCGGAGGCCAGACGACCCTTCTTCAGCAAAGCCACACTACGAGATCTAAGCAACATGTTGAAAACTCTGTATTTTTACTGAAATAAAGTAATGTAAAATGTGCAGAAGGAATATACAGTGTTGAGCTGTCTCATTTTAAGTCTACTATATGTTTTTCTGAACAATTTGGCATGCTCAACCTTCTGCAGTCGCGCTTCACTTCGTCGGAACCGCACACAAAAAGTCAAACAATATCTTTTCAAAAAGAAGACCCTTGAAAAACTTCCACTGATGGAGCAGTTCAAATGTTGTATATTTGAAAGAAGCTCACTGCTATCCGGTGACAATTTGGCAGACGGTTATTTGAAATCGTTTTGAAATCAGCACGGAACCTTTTCTCCAGCAGAGTTGGGCAACGTAAATAATTATTGGTGCAGACA
>JACKZZ010005428.1_pt1 | contig 17443 bp, 12 predicted proteins | sample 8027871 | NCBI WGS metagenome assembly JACKZZ01 (sample SAMN15724774, study PRJNA655200) | protist metagenome | isolation source: fluorescence activated cell sorting (FACS) single amplified genomes of... | place: USA: West Boothbay Harbor, Gulf of Maine | collected 2000-07-19
TATCACAGAAGATCCAATGAACATTACGAATCCAATGATCGGTGCTCGAACATATCAAACGTTGGCGCGTGCATGGGAATTTTGCTTGAATGCCAATAATAGAAAACATACCTTCTTTGCAATTGGGTCATTGAATGAAAATGAAAAAAAGAACTTGATCTTACGTGTAAATAACAAAATGTCAGAATGGATGTCCCAACAAATTTGTAGATGCATTGAAAATGAATCAAAAACGTATCAGCAAGTTATTGATACATTTTACCAGCACACATCCAAGTGGATGTCTTCGTATTACAAATCGTGCTACACTATTGGTCAACTTACTAATACTGTTATTGCTACTAGTACAACTAAGTCATCATCATCACAATCTTCAAATCAAGTTTGGTTTGTTTATTGGTTGCAAAAGACACCACTTTTTGATGATAAAATTACAACTTCACAGTGGTGGTACAATCGACTGAGTATTGGTCTCACCCTTTCATCTATGTTACCAAAGCTGCAGGAGCAACATGTTCCAAAATTGGTACACTGTGTGTTAAACCATTCTAAGCTACTACATCAAAAATTGAATGAGGATGAAAAAGATATTTCTCATTACGTCATTGCAAATGTTTGGGATTCAATATTGGAATCTTTACTACAACAATTATGTGTACCAACGGTGATCCAGACAATTAATGGCGATCATGCATTCATGGAATCAAAAACACGTAAAACACGTAAAACAAGTGAAACAAATAATAACGAAGTTCATAGCAGCCACTTTCACTATTTTCTATGGGGAAAAGGATACAAGCAGAAGAAGAAGAGTGATATAAGTAGGAAGTCCGACAGTAGGGACTCTGACAGTAACATTCAATGCATTGAATTAATGTTGCATTGTGCATGTATGATGACATCTCCAATAAAGTCATCAAAAACAACAGGTATAAACATTTTAAACATGTTGGCATCTACAACGCCATCAGTTATTGGAGAATCTTCCAAACATTTATCTACTACTGCCACTACTGCCACTACTGCCACTACTGCCACTACTGCCACTACCACCACTGCTGTTGCTGCAATGTATTCGAATATGGTTGCCGACACTGTTGATTTTTGGATAGCTTACTTAAAAGGAAATAATGGTAAAGGATTGTCGACTGAATCTATAAAAGCTTCAACAATTAAAAAACGACAATTAAAATGGTGTATTCAACATCTAAAACGCCCAAAAATCGGAACAGCAATGTTAGGTAAAATACTTCCAGTAATATGTCCATTAATTGAAGATTATACAAAAGAGATGCAATTAATAGGATTACAGTTATTATCTCATTTATTGCATGAAACATCACCAACATCTTATCGATTTCATGAATTACTGATCACTGATATTGTACAAAAGACAGTTATTATACATAATAATGACACCGATATACTAAACCATTCACTACGATGTGTATTATACTGCGCGGTTTTATCACGACGTGGTTTCTCTACTGCTTCTAGTTCTGTCACTGCTTCATCTACTACAAAGTCAGCAACTTTGAAGGCACCATCGATATCATTGGCTGCTACTACCGTTACCCCATTAGAACAGAAGCGCCGTCATAAACCTTTAGATAATTGCGTATTTGCTGTATTGAAAGAAATGACGACGTTATCTTCTTCCACTGACAATAGTGATGGCAAAAGAAATTTATTTTTGATAGAACTTACTCCATTAATTAATATATATCAAACTGAATTTGTTGTTCATTTACCATTGGTATTACCATGGTTATTAAATGCTATAGAAGATGAATGTATAAAATCATCCATTTATGAAAATTCTCAAGATGATGCTGCAAGCATTTTTGAATCACGACAAAAGAAATCAATCTTTTCAATGCTTTCTATGTTGGATGCCATTATATATTCATGTTGGCCTGTCATGATTCATTCACGTTCAAAAATATTAGCATGTTTAATGCGTATTGCAATTTCTTATTCTAGTTGGAGTATAGAAAGAGTGACTAAATCGATTTGTAGACTTGGTATATCCTGTGATGATCACTCATGGATTACATCGCAACTCAATCTTACAGTAAAACAGATAAAATTACATTCAGATGACATCCCATCAAGTACTGGAAATGTTGTAAATATCTTAGTAACAAAATATGATACCATTCTTCAGCAAGTACTAAATGAGAAGCAAATAGAAAACAACAAACCAATATTGGCTTGGTATTCGATGGAAAAGGGGTTGTAGAAGCTTGAAAGGCACCATCGATGGTGCTATGAATATTTTTTATAAATGTACTTTTATGGTTATATCTAGAATGTGTTATAGATCTTTTTGTACATGCATACATATAACTTACAACAGATAATTTGTTATTAATGTTGAATTCTAACCACAAGTGCAGTAATATCATCCACACGTCCCAATGCTTGTGGTGTTCTCAACCATCGATGCCTTGCAGTCGAAACAATGACAGATGCAGCTCTTTGTGGGCTCCATGATGTTGGATTTCTTGCAGCAACTCTTTCAATAACTTCACCAACATCTGCGAGTGACATCACATCCCAGACACCATCGGATCCAATCATAAACCAACGATCTTCTGGCTGAATACTTCTCACACGTACTTCTGGTACACTGATTACACCACAAGTGTGAGCAATTGCATCACCAAAAGCACGACTAACAGCAAGCCCAGGACCCTGTACTTGTGGATGTGCTGACCACACACGCATGGTTGCATACTGAGGATCAACTGCATGTGAACTTGGACCAACTCTTCCACCACTGTTTCGAATTCTCATGTGTTCATCTCTTCTTTCAGGTTTGTGATCAGATGTTAGTTGTACAACTTTAATTTGTTTCTCATTGCCATTACTTGTACCACTACTACCACCACCAGAATGATGCACTTGACCAACGCACATTCTACTGTCACCAACATGAGAGACAACAATAACATCTGTAGATAATAAAACAACAACACCCGTCGAACCTGAATGGGATGTCTTTATATTGTGCCTCAATTCTTTGTCAAGACGTAAAAAACTATTAGAAATTAATGGTGCAGTTGCTGGACCAAATGGAGGCTATTATACATAAGGAAGTCAAAGAGATAAGAATTCGATGTCAGTGAACATGTAAAAGAACATTAATTCAGCCGTATGCAAATAGGTAGGTATTCAAGACTTACTTTAACCATACAATCCTGTAATACCCAACTGATATTATCACGACAAAAACCAGAGACATCACTACCATTTGGTCCGTGCCCATCAAATACACCTAGAAGAGATACACCCTCTTTTAATTTACTACTACTAGTACTTGTATTACCAATGTATGTAAAATTTTCCATTAATAAAAACGAATCTTGATTCTTCCAGCCTGGCTTTGATGGTTTGAGACCTGGTGCAGAAACAGCACCACAGGCGTGTCCGTGATGTTGTGATGCAACAAATACACCAGATGTACATTGTAGAGCACCATTAATTTCATTCACTGGTAAATGATTCTTATTCACGTTAACGTTATTTCTTAAAATATTTTTACTCGAATTATTTTGATTCATATTATTTTGCTGATAGTACGAAAACTGTTTTTCACTTGCTGCTGCTGTACCACTAGAAGACGCGAACGATGAGGGTGGATTTCGAAATGTCATTCTGTGATGTGATGATGAGGAGTTGTTTGAGGATGAAGTGGAAGAGAAACTAGCACCCAACAACGGTTGGGCGACACGAACGGGTGCACGACCACCCGCTGCCGAACGAGACCGACGCAAATCGGTCATTTGCCGCCTTTTTTTATCTTGTTGCTGCTTTAATTGTTGTTGATTATAGGAACGCTGCTGTTGTTGCTTGTTATTGTTACTGAAACTTGTCCCGTAATTATTTCTTCTTTCTTGCCAACGTTGCCGCTGGAGCATTAAATGTTGTTGATGTGACCGTGCAGAGCGGGATGAGTGAGATGAATGTGCACGGCGTTGCTGCTGTTGATATTGTAAGCTGTTTCCACGCTGGTAATTATTTCTTCTTGTTGTTGTTCCGCGAAATAATTGTGCGGGTGGTAGTCTATTGTTGTTACGCTGTGGAATTTGTTGAAAACTGTTTGACGAATCATGCTGCTGCTGTGGACCAGTATATCTTCCTATGTTATTGTTGCTAGGGTTTGGGAAACTTATATATCTGTTACTTGTTGTTGTAGATGTAGTCGTTTGTGGTCGTGTGTACTGCCTTGCTTGTGACCACTGCATGTTGTGTTATTTGTTTATGATATCCTTTTTATTTCTTATTGTACTCTAACTCCTTTTTAAATGACGTACCAACTCGGTTAAAATTTATTCCTTTCTATACTTTAAATAAACTGCTTCCTTTATTTTTTCCACTTTCTACGATTGGTATATTTGTTGCTATACTTTTCAAAGCAAAATTGCGATGCAACCCAACTTTGTTCCTTTTTTTTGTGAATACGAATGGAATTTTCCTAGTAACAAAACGAGTCGTTCCTATTTGGCAGTTGAATTAATAATCCATTAATCCTGAAAAACATAAAAACCATTTATAACGGAGTTATTTCGACTTTTTCGACTTTTTTCAATTTTCTCTCCATACTGAAACAACGAAGAAACACCTGGCATCGAAGAAAAGAAATTTACGATTCGGTTCCTACTCCCCTCTTAGACTATCTACCTGCACCATATTTATAGCTTTTATAAACTTGTAACAGGGTTGTAACTTGATATCATGACATTAATATCATCAGTATCCAGTATTACTGCTATTAATATATATTAATATACTAATACTGATAACCGCATGCTACGTATTACATCCATACTGGTTCGAGGTACTAGGTTACCTCTTCTCTTTTCGCTCGTCGCACTCACCTCTGTAATAAACCCTGCTGAATTATTCAGGTGAAGCTTACTCGTACTAGATTACCTTCAAATTACCTGGATTGACTATATAGTTAACTAGGAGTAGGAATTAGGAGCAGAATACTTCTTTGCTAATAAAATATCAATAATTTTACTCGATTCTTGTCTAGTTGTAGACTTATAAATGGAATAACAGAAAAGAAAAAGTAGATCGTAGCCAGCAATTTCGTGTTATCTTATACTGGTAGGTTCCTATAAGCAGTAGAATCTAGGAAATACTACTTCCTACGCGTATTAATATAGTAACTTTCGATACAGAACGGAACAGAGAGGCACAGCAGAGCAGAGAAACACGGAAACACACACACACACAGAGCTCAGCTTACGGTACATGTAGAGGCCCGCGCACAACCCTCGATTCGTTCTTTTTCAAAATTTATTGGACATGTTTGTAATACATTCACACGAGTGCATCACATCATATCAAATCATATCACCACAATAACATCTTCTCCCTAACAGCACTTGTTTCAATATATATCAAACAGCTTTCATGAAAAAATGCTGGAGTAAAATATAGCATAAATGATAACGTTACTTCAAATTATACAATGAGGAGTCATCGGCGAAATAAGGTGACGTTCCAACAACAAAATAATGAGACTCAACATCTTTTACGTTCTGTACACAGGTTTGTTCGAATAATACAACAGCGACATTTATCTTGTGTTGAACAGAACGCTGTATTACATGAACAATTATTTGCACTTGCTAACCAATTTAATGGTGCAAGACATGCTGCTCAAATTGCTCTCTCTACCTGTTCTGATAAAATTAAATTGTTACAGGCTCAAGTACATGAACTACAAAGCAACTCAAATACCTTGCTACAATCTAAACTTTCACTACACTTAGAACCGACAATGATGGGATCACGAATAACAGCTGGATCACCTAGCCATAAAACACCAGAGAAGATACTAACATCACCTCGAACAAAAAGTAGAAGACTCAATAATAGTGATATTGCAGAAAGTGGAGACTGGGTCTCCAGAAAAACCTATATGCAAGTAGTTCGTGAACGAAATCAGCTTCAACAACAATTAAGCACAACCCTCTCAAATTTTGAAAATATACATGCGCACGAAGTAATGGAACAATCAGAAGTATTAGAAAAATCAATCAGGCTTACTCGCGAACAATTTAATTCCAGACAACTTCAAATACAACAAATAACAGAAAGAGCAGTGGCTGCTGAACAAAGATTGGCAGAAAATCAAAAATTATTAGCTCAATGCAAGAGGGAAAGAGCAAGATTGTTGCACCAATGCCAAGAAAACAAAAATGAAATCTTATTGTTAAAGGATTCATTGACTTTTGCCGAGAACAAAAATGATGAATTTTTATTATCATCGAACAGTATGGATGAACAATGGAAGGAACTACTTGAAGAAATGGAGAACAAATTTGAAGATAATAAAAATACATTTAATCGGGCGGATCGATTTATGATGGAAACAAAAATACAGTTATTAGAAAGAGAACTGGAAATTTGTAGGCTAAACAGACCAGGAATATTAAACAATAACGTCAACACTTGTAATAATACTAATGATCCTATGATGCACATCAATAGCAATACTGGCACATCTAATCCTGATAAAAATACGCCTATCTATTATGAAAAAAGTTCAGCTTGGAACACAGATTTGTTCTCAAATAAATAATTTCAATTATAAGTACACCAATATATTATTGTATCTAGGTATTTTCAAATTTCTTCAGATTTAAATGCATTCATACCTCACATGTACCACGATCTTCCTGAACAACTGCAAGAAGTCGTTTTTTGACTAACCACTTAATGATAGTGATAGCTTTCTTTTTTAATCGTTTACTACCACGAAAAACACCATTTAATAAATCTTCCACCAAAAAAACTTTTCCTTTCACACCTTGAAAATAACCTAGACAATATTGAACAGCTTCCATTGCACGCTTGGGAGAGAGTGCCCATGCTTTATACGGAACTCGAACAACGTTTTCACTGTCAATAGAATCATCAATAGTTCTTTCTAAATGATGCGATATAGTTTTTTCTTTATTATCAATCAAAACAAACAAATTTTTCTCACGTTGTACTTTCGAAGTTAACTGTATTTTATTGGATAATTTTGATGCAATCCTCCTTAATTTTTTAATGGATGTCGAACGCCGTTTTAACACTCCAACACCAACATTCATCAACATTTTATATGGCGCAAAAGATCGCTGCATTAAATCTCTTGTACGTTCAAGTACTTGAAGTAAGAGGACATCTTTATGAATTAGTGTTGCAATTGCTTCTGTGTGCTTTTTATGAACTTTATTTAATAAAGGTTGAATCATTTGACTCCATTCTCGACGCATTCGTTTTAGTAAGTTATTTGGTAAATCTTTATAAACATTTGTTGAATGAATTAAATGATTCCATTGGGACAACTTTACGTATTCATGTTGTGTCGAATCACCAAATGATTTTGGTATCATGTTCATTTCCACCATTGTTGAAGATACTTGATGCAACCAGTGAAACAATTTTTCATTTTCTTCGTCTCCATCATCAGGTATTAAATTTCCAATAATTCCAGACCATGCATACTGATGATGTGTTCTGCAAAGCCCTACCGTTGCGTGCAATGAGTGTACTTTAGATTTACTGCTAGCAGTTGCACGATGAACAAAACCAGCGGGAAGATAAAGAATGTCGCCTTTTTTCATCTCAATAGTTTTGCAAGATTCAATCAGTTGACCTAGAGAGGCATCCTCACTAGCTAGTGCCGAACTGAAAGGCATAACCTCCCCAAAAGCTTCATTGTTTAAGTTTGGTAGCACTCTTTCACAAACATTCCATATTTTGGATCCTTCGAGTTGCAAAATAAAAGCGTCACTCTTGTCACTATGCCATAACAATCCTTGCTGTGATGGTGGTGTCAAATAAAGATTAGCGTGCACAAAAACACCAAATGATTGCTTCCATATGGCTACAAAATCAAAAAACGAGGGAAAAAGGTTCTCAACGCCATCCATAATGATTGTGTTTATGTTCGTATGCATGTTATTGGCAAGGCAAGAACGACCATCACTTTTACAGGACTCTAATTTATGCGATTCAGCCGAAGCTACCTTTACATGTTGACGTGCTTGTTGTTCATTCATGCTACGTATAGCCTTAATCATATCTGTTTTGGTCACATCTAAAGCGTTCATCACTTTCTTTGTGGATTGTGTTGCTGGTATATGCAGGATATGTTTTTCAAAGATTAAAGAGGTGAAATTTTGAGGAAATAATTGATCTGGTTGAAACATTTTTTTAACTGTACTACATGAGCCCTTTTCATAATTTTGTATATTATAAGAAGTTGATAGTGCAACAATAAGGTATAAATATTGAATGAAATGAAGTGAAGACAGCATCGATAAAATATATTTTTTGAAGGAGCAATTTTTATTTGTTTACAATTCCTTTATACGCCATAGTTTCACAGATTAAGATGAAGATTTTAGAGTGCAAAGGATAGAGGTTCACTCATGCCCCGTCTATCCATGGAGTGAGGAATAGGAATTTGAACCTTTTTGTCATGATTGTCATACAGCCCAGTACCCAGTATTTCGAATTAGGTTACTCCTTGATAGGATGATACGACGTAGGATTAGGATTATATTAGTTGAAATTAGGGTCCTTTTTAGTTCCGTCCTTCCCTTCCCCCTCGGGATCACTTGCTCTCTTATTCCACCCTTCAACCGTGGTCAAGCCGACCTCAGGGAGGCGATGCTCTTGATGGTTCTAGGGTCTATATATACTAACAATAGATCATTCTAACATTGGCCATCTTCTGCTCTTCTCTGCCATCTAATTGTACCATCTACTATACTACTATAATCGAGATATATTAACAACGAAGAAACATGACCAACCATTCATTACTTGCAACCGTCCTTTTCGTCGTTCTTCCTCTCACGCTGGGAAGAAGCGATGTCTTATTAAAGCCATCCCACACAACTGGCATTCCAGTTGGAGTTGTTGCAATTGAAGGCGCACAAATACCAAACAGTGCGTATATACCTTTAATGAAAGCGTTACAAAATGCAAGTGCACCAGAATATTCAGTCTATGTTTCCATACCGTCCTTTCTTCTCGACTGTCCTAATCCACCACAAATTTCGTCCAAAATTGCTGGTGCACGCAAGGCACTTTTTGCTGCCATGCCAAATGCTACCACCGATACAAAAGTCATTGGTTTTGCTCATTCTCTTGGTGCAGTTTTTTTGCAAGACTATGTATTTAAAAATGCAAAAGAATTCTCAGCACAATTTCTAACCGGTGCCTCACTTGGAAGAAAATACCGCAATGGCAGTGTTGGTACAAGCTCATATCCCGTACCAACAATGGCAATCGATGGTACATTGGATGGTCTTTATCGTGTCACCAGACAAGCGGAAACTTATTACCATCAAGTACTTCATCCATCTTCCACTTCTTCAAGTTATAAAGATGATTTTCCAGTTGTTATATTTGAAGGTGTTACCCATATGCAATTTGCTTCTGGTACACCCCCTTCAAATGTTGCTAAAAATGATTTAAAACCAGAAGTAACGTATGAGCAAGCCTATAAAATGATATCTGGTGTCATGAGTGATTTTTTACGTTCACAATTGGGTAATGATGACAAAGCAAAAGCAGCAATTGCTGCTGAAGTTGAAAACACAGGAAATTTACTTCAACCATTAATTGAATCGTTGGAACAAGAAGGACACCATCATTTTCATGCACCATGTAACAGCGATTATCAAATGCCATCTAAATGTGCTGCATACCCGCAGTACCCATCAAACAATGTACAACGCAAACCACAAAATAGTGATTGTACTTGTGGTACACCATTCTCAGCAAATGTTGCACAAGTAATTATGGGGACTGCATCACCCTTGTTTCCATCTGATGTTACAATTAATGCTGTCGATGCCGTTCATGATGTGGATGAGATTACACCTGTTCATCTTCCACATGTATGGCACAATTGTACAGGAGTCAAGGGTGGGTGCTCCATCAATGTAACAACTGTTACACAACCTATTTATGCAACACTTGATAGTTTGGATACAGGTTTTTACTATCAATCAGCATCGGAATTAAGAGTAAAATTAAAATCGCGTCAGGCACTTTTAATGGCAGCTGGTGTTGATCCATCAAAGATTAATTTTACAGTCACCGACACTGAAGGTTATAACTGCGCTGAAATTAATAACGCTTCATACCAGTGGGCGCTCCAAAAAGCAAGCCCAAAAGCCCTGGAAAGATTTCAAAAAATTGGCGAACCACTTGTAATGGGAAAAGATATTTTTTTGAGTAATGCCGGTCCAGCATGGATTTGGAATTCAATGAAATACAAAGAAAATGACGATAAATCAGATGTGGTCGTATCTGCTCCATGTAGTCATACACCTGTTGATTATGCAATCAAAGCCGCTGCAGGATATCATTACTGTAAAGTTTTAAGTCCAGCCCGTGCAATGGAATGGATTTATATTGACGGACTTCGTAATAAAGGTGGTCTTTAAAACACTGTTCTCCAAAATTGATAGAAAAGTTGGTAAAAATAAGACTGATACAATGATTACATTCGAGCTGAAAATGATGCACTTCGTCAAACATTCAATACCGCTAATCTTCTCGCATTCGACAATTTTAGGCTACTTCTCTTGATTATAGTAAATAACTAATAAATACAATCATGCGTTTACTGAAAAAAAAGAGCCTCTGCTGTATCATACCAGTGCATGTATGTATGAATGTATAAAAGCTCAAAAAAATGATATTTTACTGAAATACTCTTAGCCAATACAGTACCCTCTTAAAAAATATATTACGACGTTAATTTTCGTTTGCTATGTATATATATATCATATTATTTCTTAGTACCTTGTGAATATACTAACAAACTATCATTTTCATTACAGTTTTTACAAATATTATATGATATTATCCCTCCTTAACAACATCCCTTCTTCCTTTCTTCATCTCCATCGTTTCCGCCGAGATCAACACCTTCTTGCGGTGGCGCACGGTCCATATCTTCCTCACGTTGCATTTGATTTTGACTCATTTTATGGTAGATTTCGGTTAATATTTTTGTAAAAGCTTCTTCAACGTGAGTAGAATCTAAAGCTGATGTTTCCATAAAGCCCAATGTATTTTTTTCAGCAAATGATATTGCTACCTCTGCGTCAACAGCACGTACATGCCTCAAATCACTTTTATTACCAACTAACATAATAACAATATTGGCATCCGCGTGGTCTCTTAACTCCTTTAGCCACCTTTCTACATTTTCAAAAGTTAAACTTTTAGAAATGTCGTACACTAATAATGCACCAACGGCACCACGATAGTATGCACTAGTTATTGCTCTGTAACGTTCTTGACCAGCTGTATCCCAAATTTGCGCTTTTATTGTTTTCCCTTCTGCTCTAATACTTTTTGTAGCAAATTCAACACCTTTTTATATTTCACCAAAAAGAAAAAAACAAAAAGAAAATGATTATTAGATGGAACCGTAGTATTAATGTAGCTTGAAAAATGCAACGATTTGTAATATTTGATATTTCCCCCTTTCTCTATTTTAAAAAAAAATAAATTACGCTTAAAAAATAAATAAATAAAGTGCATTGAAACTTACCAATTGTACTTTTTGATTCAAGATTAAACTCATCACGCGTGAAACGACTTAAAAGATTTGATTTCCCAACACCACTGTCACCAATGAGAACAACCTTGAACAAATAATCGTAGTCATCGTCCTTCCCACTCATATTTTTATAAACCAGGATAGTTCTTCAAAAAAGTGATAAAGAAGAAGTCTCTCCGAGGTGGAATTTGGCCAAATTTTCAAAAATTTTCAAAAAATGAAAAAAATTGTAGAAAAAATGAAAAAATCAAAAAAGTGAAATTGGCAAAAAATATTGGCAAAATAATCTATTTTCTGAATTTACAGATGAGTGGTTTTGTTTAGCTAGTTTAATAATAGAAGTTGAAACCATCTTTCTCTGCTTTCTCGTCTCTCATCAATCTTTAAAGTTTTAAAGTTTCAATCATCATTATATTTACCAACATCACTTTGGTTCTAATAATTCATTGATTCACTTTATTGCTTTATTTTATTATTCCACCCACCCTCGGGTGGAATAATACGAGGTAGAGGTGCCCTTCCCTGATATTCAGGTGCCCTAAATACGAGTAACAAAAATCAAAAAATGATGACCAAGTATCACAGTATCAAATGCATTGTTTGTTATTTATACACTTCACTACAGGTTCCTATATACTCTATAATTAGCTCCTATTCTCCTATTCTCCTATATATATACTCGTAGTTGAATAGGAACGACTTGGACGACTTTTTAACTTTTGGTGTTGGGTTCTGTTGGGTTAGGGTTAAGGTTCAGATGTGCACGTCGAGTAGTTTTTAGTTCATCCTCTCATCCTCTCATCCTCCACTCCACCTCTTACTCTCTCTCCTCTTTCCATCTCACACATATTTATAACATTCCCATTCCTGACAGGCCCCGACAACGTATTATTCCTAGAAAAGAAATTTTGTCAACAAATGACAACGGCACACAGAGCAACGTATGTCAGTGCTCGTGGTCTTGGTGTTGGTCAAGAGGGTAGTTACTCCACTGGTGGTGTAAATAGTGCTGCATTTTCAGCAAAAGATTTACCAAGTCAATTGTCACTAAAAAGAAGGGACCAAGAGCAAGACAAACAATTATCAAAACAAGAATTGAAGAGGCAGTTAGAGGCGCGCGAAAACAATGCGAAGGAACAACGCGCTGCTGGTGAATCTGCCTCTTTTACAACCGCTACTTCCTCTTCCTCCTCCTCCTCCTCTTCACTACTTCTTCAGAAAGACGAAAAAATTGCTGCTGCTGCTGCTCTTAGTGATAAATATAATATTGATGATGACGACAACATTTTAAAAATGTACGACGACGATGACGATGACGACGACGAGGACGAGGACGACGAGGATCAAAATAAAAGTGATAGCGAGGAGGACAACAGCGATGATAATGATAGCAGTAGTGACGACGATGATGACGAATTGGAATTGTTACGTGAGTTACAAAAAATAAAAGCGGAAAGGGAAGCAGAGGCGAAAAGAAAAAAGGAAGCAGCAACCAGTGTGAGTGATATCTCAGCTGACGTGGCTTTAGGTAACCCTTTACTGAGTGGAAGCTCTACTGGAGCAATCAAACGTCGATGGGATGATGACGTTGTCTTTCGTAATCAGGCACCAGGTGATCCAACAAAAGTTCAAAAACGATTTATTAATGATACAATTAGAAATACATTTCATAAAAAATTTCTAAAAAAATACATTAACTAGGGTCCAATTTCAAAATTGTGTTTTACAATGATACCACCAATGCAGGCACCGCAAAAAGTCAAACAAAGAAAAAAAAATGAACACGTCAATTCGTTTCTTGTAATTCTTTATACTATCGATACTACTAGCTTGTGCATACTACTCAACAGGATTTATAAAACGATCACAACACTTTCACTTTTCATCAACACTTGACCCTTCTGATTAACAACTCTTCCTTGCAAAGCATATTCATTCGTTTGTTTTTTGTTCCATAATCCAATCATTTTCATCTCTTCACTTTCTAAATTTAGCTCAATCGTTTCAATTCTATTTCGTATTACAACCAGATGATTTTCAAAAAATAATTCCACACGGCATTCACCATCAACTAATTGTTCATCCTTTGCATTAACTGTACTACCACAATATATTTTATATGTATCATAAAAATATGTATTTAAAAACGAAACAGAAAGATCAATGACAATGATCGTTGAAGTTATTCTTGCTCTATTTGTTGGATTATTAATTACCATCGTACCAAGTAAACCAGTTCTTTTGTAAATGTGGGTTGCTGCATTCAACAGAACATTCTTTTTGCGATTAGATTCTTTCACTCGATGTATTTTCCCTTTACCAAAATTTCCAAAAATTTCACCCAATTTCAGATTTTTCATTCCTTTATTTACAAGTATATCAAAAGCTAACGTGATACGAGCCTTTTTTGATAAGTTAATAACTGTATGTTTTATCCTTGTATCAAAATGATGTAAGTAACCAGTGGTTAAACGATAGGCAGCAGCAATTTCAACTAAATTATTTACATGACGAGTGAGTTCAAGAAGTTCATTGGTGTAATTATTACCATACCAATTTGGTGTATCATGCACAATTCTTGGATAATGATGTGATGTACTGAAAAGTGGATTCATTTCCAAAAAATTCAAACCTCTAGAAGCAACTATTGGTAGCAAAGAACTGTGTGGCAGTGTGACCAAAATTCCAGATAAATCATCATTTATTATTGGTATTTGAAACCTACACACAGTACCTTCAAAGTGTTCGCCTGTATAGTTGTAGTATTTAAAAATAAGTTCTGCTGCATCTAAATTATCATCACTATGGAGTGCATATGCTGTTAGTGGTGCTCTTCTTAAAAGTTTCATTGATACTATTGGTGATATGTCATTAAAATATTTATAAATAGAATAAAAGTAAGGACAGCATTCTTCTAAAAATCCTTTCTTGGGATATGGAGTATGATCAAAAACTTCTTCTACCTGAAAAATGGACATTACTGTTAATGGCATTGAATGTCCAGAAGTAGAATTCTTTTGCCAATCCCATGTTTTTGTTGCTGAAATGAAGTCACTTTTCAAAAGCTCAACATCAAAGGACCAAGGTATACGAAAGACGGGTGTAGTTGTTTTCCCACTCAGTGGTTCTAATACTTTGACTGACGTATCTGTTACCTTAAAAGGTAATACTTCATCCTGTGCTATTATTAATATGTCGGGTAGTAAAAGAGTTGCCAGAATCAGACGTAGTAACATGTACGTAGTAATTTGATAATCTAAATCGTTTGCTGGTGGTCAATTGAAGATTGAAGATAGAAGTGATTATGATACGAGTTCAAGTATATTAATATGACTAATACAAATCCTGACGGCTCCTTGAAAAAGTGTCCTTGAGCGATACTGACAACAAGAAGATCTAACCAGGTACACTTAACTACTATTGGATCATCCTGATACAATGCCATTCTACCATTTTCTGGCATTTGTTGTGTGATGCCAATATCAAAATACTACAACAGTAGTAGCAATTTGAAGAATGAAAGTAGATATTTTGTTAAGAATAAAAATAGTAATGATGATAATATAGTAATAACAATAATATTTTAACCAAGAAACAAAAACCAAAAAAATGTAATATTTTACTTTGGATAGCACACGATCATAATCCTTTCTTGATTCGTATATATAACCCCAATTAAAATACTGTCCAAATCCTTGCGCATATTTCGATGCTTCTTCATAATGTGCAATGGCACGATCATGTAAATCTAAACGATACAACGATGTTGCTAAATTAACTAATGTTGTTGGATCATCTGGTACAATCTTCAATGATTCTTGAAAATACGTTACACTTTCAGAAATTCGACCATTTGAAAACAGAACGTTGCCATAGTTAAAAAATGTGCTTTTGCATTGTTTGGATTTACGGTTATAACACTTTTCCAAAAGGAATCCTCGCTCGACCAATCACGATTTCTAATCGATGTTCTTAATGCAAATGTTAAACAGATGCACCAAAATAAATATTTGATATATATATGTCTATATTGATTCCACGATCTACCACAAATCGAACCAAATAATAAGGCTTGTCCAATAGATGGTATATACAGAACTCTTTCTGCAATTAAAAATCCAACTTTAAAAAATAAATTAGAGGATGGTAAAAATGGTATTACTATAAATATCATTGACATTAATATATCACGACGTAAAAACGTTGCTACATTAATGTTTAAATACACCATAGAGTTATTGTTAACGACATGTCCCACGGAAACAAGAGACAAAATATCTTTTGAGAAATACGGCGGCATCGTTCAACAAAAAGACTACAGTAGCAAGAAATAAAAAAAAAATAAATAAATTCTACATGTAGCTCTCCAAGAATAAAACTTTTTATTTTTATATTTTATCTCACAACAACTCTGATGGTAAAAGTAACTTTTTGTTGTTGTTTATTTATTTCTTGCTGCCTTTTTGTTGAACGATGCCACCACAGTCCGTGCCTATATTTACTACTGCGGTTCCGTAGCAAAAGATAAACGCTTCCTTTTCTTCCTTCTCCCAGCGTGTTCTGTTTCCGTGGCACATGTCGTTGAGAACGCAAGGTTGGTAGATGTTGATGGTGGCGCCACAGTCGCTTGCGTGCAGGCCGACTCCGACGTTGTCGTGCACGGCCGTTCTTTCTCCCATCAGATCCACCACAGCACCATAGTCTGCTGCCACACCAGCACCCCCGTTGTGGTGAAAAGTGCAGTTGGTGAGACGGGCGGTCATCTTGGATCCATTCACGCCCACCCCATTCACTCTGTTCTGATGAAAGTGACATTCCGTCGCGACGAGCTTGGCATTCATGTACACAAACACTCCGTGATACTGACATTCTCTCACCGTCATCTTCTTCAGGACGATCTCCGTCCCCGCACCGGATGCATACACACCATACCCACTTGCATTCTTCATAGTGAGACCTTCAACGCTGACCTTTCTGCCGTTCTCCACGGCAAAACCACCAACAACAATCGTCACTCCCTCGCCTTGGCCGACAAAGGACAGGTTGTCAAAGGGAAATGCCGCGGTCTTCGGCCTGCTGCCACGTACACGTTTCGGAATAAACATGCTCACATCCGATAACCCAGGAGATTTCCAACTCCCAACCACCTTATGGACACCTCTGCCCAACACCACCACCAACTCTGCTCTCCAATCAAACACTCCCTGTTCCGCCAACCCTTCACACACCTCCAACGCCTCCATCAGCGAGCGTCCCTCCGCCAGCAAGCTTCCACCCTGCGACACGCGAAGGACCTCCCCCGGCGGCGCCACGAGATCTTCGGTCGGCTTCTTCTTCTGCTCTCTCTTCTTTCTCTCCTCCTCCCTGCGCAATCGTGCGCGAGCATCAGCACGACCTCTGGCTGCGCCAAAACGACTCCCGTCATCATGTCTGGAAAATCCTGGTGCGTACGATGATTCGAGCAAACAGTCCTCCAGACTCGATCCATGCTCCAGTGCATGCTGTGCACCCTCGTAACACATTTGGAGCTGCGCTTCATGAAAGTTCGTCGGTCCGAATCGATTCAAATCTTGACACAGCATCGCTGGATCCGTCAGGACCCATCCTTTTCGTGCACTCTTGCCACCTTGAAGATCCGTGGCCATCATGAATCCACGAGTCCAATCGTAAGTCCACTTGGCAAACTCAAGCAGCGTGCGATTTTCAGGTGTTGGGTTGCAGTATCCGATGTTGGTTGTCCATTTGTCGAACGTTCCATCGATCACCTTCTCCATGTTGTACCAAACGATCTGACCGTCTTCTTTCGTCACTTGGACGGCGCGGGACTCGAGAAAAGAAATG
>JACKZZ010016305.1_pt1 | contig 17426 bp, 7 predicted proteins | sample 8027871 | NCBI WGS metagenome assembly JACKZZ01 (sample SAMN15724774, study PRJNA655200) | protist metagenome | isolation source: fluorescence activated cell sorting (FACS) single amplified genomes of... | place: USA: West Boothbay Harbor, Gulf of Maine | collected 2000-07-19
TGCGCATTCCTGTTGCTGCTGAAAACACGACAACGCTGAGCATACTCAACCTGCTTGAGCAAGGACCTGAACCAATAGAACATCCGTCGCATGCGGGCGTGACGGATCATGTCCAAAATCACAACTTGCCGTTGCCAGACCCGAATAAATGCATTATGGAGCGTGTAGTTTGTGTGTAGTTTGTGTACGGCGTCACCTCTCTGTCTCAGGTCTCGACATTTCAGAGCCCGCTTCCGAAAACCATTGATGAATGCGTTGCGGAGCAGCGACTCTTCATAAGCAGCGAATCTCTCGTCAGCAAGTCGGCATCGAGCTCGGTAGTCAAGCTCCTTTCGGAATCCGCGCATCGCCTTCGAAAGAAGACTCTTCAAAGCGCACGCTTTGGCAACAAACGCGCAGTAAGCTCGCCTTTGAGCGAGCCTCGTGAATTTCAAAACTTTCTGAAATCCTCGCCGCTTTCTTATCCTCAGTATTGCTACCGTCGCATCCGCCAACCGCTCGTGGCGCTGTCTTCTACCAGCGCTGTAAACAGCCCAACAACTGGCGAAGGCGCGCCACAGAAGAGAGCGTCTTCGTTGAGCCGCGAGCTTCTCTCCGATCTCCAACGTCATGTACCAACGATCGACAAAAAGAGATTTCCAAATTGTGACGAGAAACCGCTTCTTCAAGTTTTGCTCGACCACGTCGCGTTTGAAGATACACAGACGTGTTCGCTGCACTTTCCGCCCTTCGACGAATTGCTGCTTCCAGAGCACCACCATGAACCTGTGTTTACGGTTCAGTCGAAACTTCTCCAACAAGTCCCGGAGACGAACTTGGAGCTCCAACCGCTGCACCTTCCTATCGAACTGTCTCTTCTTCTTCTGCTTCAGAAATTCCTCAAGCTTGAGCTTTCGCTCCTGGGGAATTCGAGCCCATGCGTTGAAAATGACCGGAAGCACCTCCGTCCGCAGACGCCGGCGACAATAATGCCGGTGTGCGTTTTCGTACTTCAAGAACGCACGCGCATCGTTCACCGTCGAAACCGTCGCCGGGTGCCGTAAGTTTCCCGCGTTCCCGATTGCTCTGAGATCCGTCAGTTTCTCCTTCTCGTCCGCATCCATGAGTTGGGCGCCAGCATTGGCGCGCCCTCGATCGTTCAGTTTGCGATTGCCATTTCGCTTAGCACTGCTGAAGGGGAAGTCGCTCAACTTCGACGGGGTGTACTGTAAGGTCGTTCCAGTGAACCGCAGAATGTCAGGCATTGTCGTTAACTCGTTCGGTATCGCACTAACATCTGTGTCTCCGGTATGGTTTTCGCTCGGGTTGTGATCCGACTTGCTGGTATCAAAAACCTTGCTACTCCCATTTGTGTTGCTGCCATAGTGCGGGATGTAGTTGGTTCTGTTAGAGGGATCGTCGGCGTGCGCGTCCTCCCTGGAACATGCCTTGTCTCCATCCCCATCATCCAACAACACCAAGCTGCTGGTCCGCCCGAGGGTTACTTCCTCAAACCCATCTGCGTTGTAGTGCAAACTGTTCGCAACGTTGTCACCGCCATACCTCAAATTTCGCACTGCCTCGCCGTTCTTTTCCTTGAACCACAGCGGACGAGCCTCCTGCGGATTCAAAGAGCGAGAACTTTCGGAACTGCCCTCTCCTTCGCAATGTCCAGTATCCTTCGAGCGCGGCGAAGCCACATTTGTATCGAAACAGTTTCCCATTGACCTTCGCACGCAATCCATGCTGCGATATGGTTCGAATATGATGTTTGAGCGGTAATCTTCCACTGGAATTTCCTCCTCTTGATCTCGTTGTTCCCTAATCTCATTGTTGATGTTTACGATTTTCTCGATATCAGCGAAAACGACGTTTCGGATCGCGAGTTTCCAATTGAAGAATAACGCCTCCTTCTCTTGGCGATGCGTGCGCTCTCGCACCTTATTCAGAAAGAAACCGAGCAGCACTTTTCGCTTTGTCAGGTGCCGTTTTTTCCAACGTCTGAAAAACTGTTCCAGAAGGTGAGAGTCTGCCTTCCCTTTTTTGCCTCGTACCACGGAGCGAAGTCGATGAAAATACACGCGCATTAGAACCAGCTTGTGGAAGTTGCGACGCGATGTCTTGTTTTTGGGCGCGAAAGCGGCGTCTGTACGCTCGTCCTCATCTTCGTCAGCCATCACGGAACCGAACCAAACGAGCTTCCACTCGTTGAGATAGAGTCGCATCGCTTTCCTTTTGAAACTCTGACCCCGTCTCGAGTCCGACAAGATCTGCAACTCTGAGTTTCGTAGCCGTTCGTCGTTCGCGTTTCTTTTCAGGGCCTCCACCACGGCCTGCTTTCGAGGTCGCCACAGAACCCTGGCAAAGTACGACCACACCCCGAAGGTACGCGAAAGACACTGTGCAGACTTCTCCGATACGCGAGATAAGATCACCATTTTCCGATTCTTCAGGATCAACCACTGCTCGAAGCAATTCGACAGCGTCTGATTGTCTCTTCGGGCAACGAGAGCGACAACTATCCGCCTTTGGTCGATTACCTTCTGCCAGTCGCCGAAACAAGACCGCTTGAGCTCTCTCTCATTCACATGAAGCCGGAAATGATCGCCCTGTATGCGCATCCACCACAATTTCCTCCACCCGGTCCAGACTCGTCGTTTTGTCGTGGACGCTCTCTGTAAGACGATCTCCTTCTCCTGCGCGCGAACCTTTTGACGGAGCGCAGCATGGTTGTACCACACGTGAAGCGCGTTCCGTGCAAACGTCGTCTCGCACTGCGCGAGAATCTCTGCGTACCAAAGGCTGTGACTGTATTTCTCCCACCAGTGCTTCAAAACTGCACGCACCACACGCCTTCGCCTTTCCTTATGGGACCAGAGAAGCAGACGCCGTTCCTCATGTTTCTTCGCCGTCCAGCGCACCCAGACAGACAATACGGCTCGTCGCCTCGAACTTTCGCAATCGCTCCGGAACTGAGACAACGCCAAGGCATGATACGCTCTCACGCGCGCGAAGCTTCGCCATGCATTCAGGCAAACCCCAGCAAGCCGGCGCTCCATTCCATCCTGAAAATCTTCGAGGATTCGCAACGACTCCAGAGTCCTGTCGAACCAGGCTAGGAAAAGCTTCCGAAGCCGCGCTCGAACTCGCCGCTGAAATCTCTCTAATGCAGCTGCGCGACGAGACGACTTCGGATTTTTCGCAGGTTGTTGTTTTGGCTCCTTGCGAGAACTGCTCCGCGTTGGTGTGTGAGCGCTGGTGGCCTCCGTTTGCGGCAAGACCGTCTCACTCATGGAGAAGCTAGCCGAGCTTCCACAATCCCCGTCATGTCCGTCTCCAGTGGCGAGGCTCTCGGACTGAACTATTCGGACGGACCTGCTTCTCGCCATTCGTTTCTGCCATCGCCTGAATGCCTTTCCTAACACCGCCGACTGCTTCTCTGCAATCAAAACCAATACCATGTCGCGACGCACTCGCTTTTCGCTGGCCCTCTGCGTTTGGGACACCACCGTTGCCGAATCGCGCTGAGCACGGTCTGACGTGACGCCTCGCCGTTCAGGTCGCGCGTTGCTTCCTAGCCGTAGGTTTGTCGTGGAAACGTGTTTGGGCGTAACCAAGACGCTGTCCACACGACTGTTCATTCCGCTTCTATATTCCGAAGCAGATTCGACATTGCACATGTCTTGGGAAATTTCGTCGGGGTGCGAAAGTATTCCATACGTCCCATCTTCCCCATCTGCACGACCCATCTGCTCTAGCACGCGGATGCTGCGGTGCGTATCCTCACATGCTGCACGCACGCTTGCGCCGAAGATATCTTCGTCGCACTTCACCGACTTCGATAGGTTATCGCCGTGTTGGCTCTCAGCTTCACATGAGGAACGCTTCATACTCTTGGAATTCCCAATAGCCGAATTCAGACTTTTGCTACTCGCATCCGGCGGCGCCAGCAGCGGACTGCAATTCCAGGGGTCCAAAAGCTCCCCGCCCGCCTCCTCCATAGCTTCGGCAGGACTCTCTGCGATGCCGCCCAGCTGTTGATGACAATGGGTTCTCCACTTGCTGATGTCCTTGCCGAGGTTGAGACTGTTACTCATGCTCAAAAGCAAGTTCTGATCGTCCTTGCTACAGTTGTTCTGTTCGTCCTTGCTGCACTTGCTGTGCTGGTCGTGCGTGAAGCAAGGTGTCCGATTGTCAACGTTCATATTGCTTCTGCCAGGCGGCGAAAGTATCGCGCTCTCTGAAGAACCGCTCTCAAGCGATTTGATGGCCTTCTCCACACCATGAAGATCCAAAATGCTTGTTCCGTCAGTTTGCTGTTTCACCAACGCCTGGCCGCATAAGCCTCCCACCGAAGACAAGAAGCTGCGCAGCAGAGCGTCTTGGTACGTGCTATTCCCTTCCCGGCTTCTGCTCCCCGATCCTCGGCTCCTGCTGCTACTACTGCTTCCTTCCGCTTCGCGGACCCCTTTGCCGGCAGCGCTGCTGAGGTTACCGTCCGAAAAATGCAATGACTTTTGTATCTTCGTCCCGCGAAAGTACGCCTCCTTCAGAACTTCTGCTATCTTAGCGTTGTATTTGCCTTCCTGGCGTTGTCTCACGAAGAAGTCTTGACTGTTCGATAGCTCGAACAACAATGGCGATTGGCTTGCCAAAAAGGGCGAGATATCGGACAGGGGTACACAGCTGCCTTCCGTGCTGCTATGTGGCGGGCTCAAATCACCTTTTTCGTCCAGAATTGGACTCGCAAGAGGACTCGGCTGAAAAGACTGACTTGCTGATGGAGAAGCACTCGACTTCGGCGGCCTTCTGACTTCGAAATTTGATTCGTCAAAATCGAAATCCTTTTCAGATAAGTTCAAACTGCTTCCAGAACTTGGGGAAGCTCCAACATCACTCGTGCCGTGACGTTTTCTGCCTGTAGTCGAGAACGCTGCAGAGCCCGTTTTCTGACTCGCTCCCACTTCCCGCGCGGAATTCATTTGAGGGATCTCAGGAGGTGGACTCATAATCTCCAAATCTTGAAGGCTATTGTGCTTTTCGCAATCTGGGGCTGCCACAGCCGCCTCCGCTGTCACTTCAACCACAAAACCTGAACCAAATACATCAGTACCTTCCGCGTCGTTACCCACGCCACGCTCTTTAAGACGACGCATGCTCGCTTCGAGTAAATTTGCCGCACTACTGCGGAGCTTCTCGTCAAAACTTATGGCCCTTTCATGGCTACCTCTGATACTTGTCGCCGTACAACGGAGTTCTTTCCTTTGCATCGTGGATTCTCTCGCTTGCAAATTCTCAACGAAGGTCGACGGATCACAAGCCGCTTTCTCACCTGGAGTGTGACGGGGAACGCTACTGCCTTCGCACTTATCACCGTCATTGTCTCGGCACTGGTCCAGCCTGCGCCATGCCGCGAATATTCGCTTCAGAGATTTCGTGTCGCGCCCCGCCTGCCATTTTCGCATCCGCAAACGTATGCTTTTCGATGATATGATCCCCGCGTGCCACTTCTGCATTGTTCGCGTCTGCACTGAAAACGTTCGCTGTGCATCCGCCAAGATCTCTGCTGTCCGGGACGCGTAGGCTGCTTTCCATTGCGTCCAGAAGAGGCCGATAACTTTGAAAGTAGTGCGTTTTTCGTGTCTGTTACATGGTGGAAATTAACAACGGGAAGAAATCAAACAGAAACTAAATCTCTTTATAGTTGCTTACCTGTTCTCCGGTGCACGTCAGCGACCTTGACGATCATGTCGTATGTTCCGACCACGCTTAGTAACCAGCCATGAAACACGCGTTCATGCAATTTGTACCGATGAAACACTTTCGCTCTTTTCTTTGCCTCTTTCCTGAGGCTTAGATTCGGCGACTTTTCGATCGTCTGGATTTCACTCGCCACATTGCTGTCGCTGACGGTAGAGATAGTGCAATCCTGCACCACCACACTCCTTGCAACTTCCCCATCAACGGAATCGCCGTCCACCATTTCAATGCACAGTCACCAATGTATTCCCGATTCCCACAACCAGACTAGTGAAGGCATTGAGAATCGTGCTGGTTTTCGCGACGTAACTCGACGTGAACTCTGTCAGATAACACTGGAATCACTGACGGCCCTCCGACAAGTTTGACAGTTGACTACAAATCACTGATAATACTACCCGCTACAAGAAAATAAACTTAAAGACGTGCTACGATGAATAAAATCATCACGAAAGAACGTTTTGGGCTCCGACTAGAGAGATACAACTCTTTCATCAACCACCTTATCACCGTTTTGCACTGAGACTTCGATGATGCGAAGAAACTAAAACTTTTTTTTCGAATCAAATTTGTTCAGACGGCAAATCTCAATGCTCATGGGGGGGCTGTCCTCGATCGTTATCGGAATCTCATCTTCTCTGCTGATCTCGTCACGAAGTTTCATCTATCAAATACCGAGAAAACAGAACGGCAAAAGCGCTAAGATCCATTCACATAAAGCCTGAACCACCCTCCGATCTGAGGGAAGGCAGACATTTGACCCCGGATTGGAAGGCTAAATCCGAACGCGTGACCGACGCCTTAGTAGCACCCGCACGGGTGGGCGACCGAGAATTTTTCTTAAGACCTGGGCACTGCCTTCCATCATCTCTGACCTTGCAAATGGCTCGTCCAGCGGGGGGGTGACCCTTTCGATGCAGTGCCGTCAGTTGTAAACCCAGAAGATTTGGTTTCGGAGATCAGTGTCCTCGTCTGACACCTGCGATGGACCCAGAGTTATGCCCGGGTGGACATGTTTTGGCAGTTATAAAGTCCCAGGAGTAACTTGAGACAAGGTGGCGCTGCAGGCTACAGACTCCTTGAAGACTCTAAAAAGGCAGCAGACTTTATGAAAAAGCATCGGGCGATGGTGACCTCGAAAGTTGAGAAGTTGAAAACCACACGTTGAAAAAATCAGCTTCGTTGCTCTTGACCAGATTTCCCCAGTTATGGTTTGACTCGTATCTGCCACCTCGCAAGTTGTCTAATTTTTCATTGACCAAATATCACTAATTCGTTCCCGTCCAATTTGTCTATGTACCTTAGCATTTCAGACGAATAGCCGAAAATATCGGCGAATATCTTTCGATTGACATATTCTATTGACGACTGGACCTTTAGGTACCGTTATCACTAGAAAAGAGGATTCCTGACGACAAAATTTTGGGAAGGGAGGGACATTTCTAGTATACTCAGAGGCAACAACAGGAACTCCATATCAACAAGGAAGTGACATCCTTCAGAACTACAACTTTTAGCAAGATGACCCAGCCGAGGAAAATTTACAGTTTGACAGATCGGGAATTTGGACACCGATTTGCAGCCTTCACAATCGATGATATCACAGCGGCTGCTGTTGGCAAAACTTGGCGAGAATCTCACTGAAATCAGGAGAATCTAAAATGTCCCTACTAGATCGAGATCGCTTCTTGATCACTTTCTGTATCAGTTCGGGAAGCCAGACGCTGTTTGAACAGTCGAAGGCCAGAAGCTACTAGAAGTTAGGGCTACCGCCGTACGTCCTCATCGCGTCGGTCCTGTTTCCGATCTCGCTAAGACGGTCCGTCGCATATCGCTGTTCCCCGACCAGGTGCCTCAGATGTTCGTTCTCCCGGATCATACCTGTGTCAAATTTGTCAATGGAATATTCAAAATATTGAAGTCTTTCTTTTAAACTCAGTGCACATGAAAAACCTCAACTAGAAGCTCTACCGTCCATTCTCTGCTTGCTCCTTTCGGCCTCACACTTGAACTTCACATCCAACGCCCCCAGATGCGACTCATATTCTGTCATTAGTCTGTTGGTCTCCCGCTCCGTCTCCCCTAACCTTCTGGACAGCTGTGATCTTGCCTGCTCCATCTCGGCCTGGATTCGTTTCCTCTCGCCCTCAGACTGGCGATTCACGTCCTGCAGGTGCTTGAGCACATGCTGATACTGCGCCTCCGCGTCGCCGATAGCAAGCTTGGCAGCCTTCCTATCCTCTTCGAACCTTTGCTTCGCCTCCAGATGCATGTTTTTGCGTTCCTTGAGCGCCTCCCTCTCCCTGTTGCACGCCGCTTGGGATTCCTCGTACAACTCCTGAAGGCGGGCGACCTCGTTCTCGAAGGACTCCACCTGGATGGTGTTTGAAGAAATGGTGTTTGACGGGTTTCATTGTGGAATGTGAAAGAACTCGTCCTCGATTGTGTTTCAAGGATTTCAGATTGTGAAGCGAAATAGTGGTTGTTTGTGAACTGTAAAAGGAGTTTGTGCATAGGAGTTCATTGTGGGTAGTTTTTCTCCGTACTTGCTTCGTGGTGCTCTTCACGGACGCCTGTAGGGTGGACAGCTCCATCTTGGCCCTGTCCTGCAGTTCCAAGATTTCCCTCTCGAGGGCCGAGATCTTCTGGTTGGGCGCTTCGGCCCACTTCTGGAACGTGAGAGCCTGCTCCTCGCGCACGCGGTTGAAGTTCTCGTACAACTGCTGCGCGTCTCGTCTCTCCTGCAGAAGGGTGTTCTCATAGCTCGCGCGCTCGTCCTCAGCGAGGCGAACGGTGTTCTGGTATGCCTTCTCCAGCTCGTGCTGGGCCTCCAGTTGTCGCGCGATCATGTTCGCCTCTTCCCGTTTGATGCGAGCGAGGTCGTTGGTAGCCAACCTGATATTCACAAAGTATAAACCCTAAAGCGAGAACATGTTGAGAGCAAGAAACATGTTAGAAGTTCTAATAGAACGGCAGTACTTCAGCTGCTCCTTGACCCGGACCAGTCCGCTCTCCGACTCTCGAACCCGCTGGCCCAGAGTGTCCATGTATTTCTTCTTGTCTCGGAGGTTGTCTCTGGAGAGGGCCACGAAGTCATCGTAAGCCTCCTGCTGCTGGCGCATCGCGAGCTCCAGGTTCTGGCGCTTGACCACGAGGTCATTCATATGCTCCTCCGCCGACAGCTTCTCCTTCTCCCACGTGGTTTTGGCCTCCTTGCACTCCGCCTCGAGCCCCTTCAAGTCCGTGGAGGAGAGCTCGTTCTGCGATTGCCAGTAGGCCACGTCACGCTGCATGTTGATGCTTTCCACCTGCAGTTTGTCGCACCCGTGCCGAGCCTCCTCCACATCGCCGTACCGCGAGGCCACGTTCGACTCGAGGGAGCGCACCTGTTGCTCCATGAAGGCCACGTTCTGCTCGTGGCCACCCTTCTGGTCCTTGATCTTCTGCTCGTAGGTGTCCCGGCACAGCTGCTGGTCGCGCTCATTCTGCTGCTGCGCCTGCACACGGCTTTCCTCCATCTGCTCACGCAGCCGCTCGTTCGAAGCCACGGCGTCCGCCAGAGCCTGATCATCAAATTTAAGGGAGTCAGTGGAAGACTAGCATTTCACCACACAAATTTGGAACGACATGAACAGTGGCTGTGAGTGTCTGACTCTGAACGAGAGATCATATGAACGATTGATGGGGTAGCAAGCAAACCAACGATCCAAAGAAACACTGTGTTTAACACAACATAAGCCAGGTTAACTACCTCACACAATCCATACTGAGACCGTTAACTACCACGACTCTGAGGCTACACGAATGTCTGATAAGACACCACCCGACAACATTACCCTATCAGACACAGTTTTTGGTTATTGGTACACGACTCCACTTATCGACATCGCTCTGTATTCTCGTCTTGTTTTTCAACACTAGGAAAGGACATTTTCGATTGACCACCATCATATCGCGATTATCTCCATCTATATAGACGCGCACTCATAAAACGGCTCAACCCTCCTATTCTAAACCAGCGCCGGCTTCCGTATCGTCCAAAATCGTCTCTTGCTCTTCTTGCTCCTGAGCGGATTCGCGATCAGCTGCGCAAGATTCGTCTTCGGAGTCGGAATCTCCGTCTCCCGCAGCTTCATCTGCGGAACGCTGATCTTCGGCACCCTCTTCGACGGGAACATGGTCTCCTGGATCTTCTGCTGTAGCGGATTGTAGCTCCGCAGATCCGCGTTCGCTGCCACCTTCGTCGCCTTCGTTTTCCTGTGCAGCTTGTGAGTCCGCCCGAGCTTTCTCAGCTCTCTCTCCTCCTTCGTCACTGCTTTCTCGATCTACCGCATTTCGCATGCCGACAAGCTCCTCGAAGACGTGCAGCCGTTCGTCAGCCTGATCGCAGTACGCCCGCACGGCCGAAGTGTCCACGATATCGACGCCCCGTGTCTTTTGGATCGTGTTGGTCTCTCGATTTATAACGTGTAGCAGCGACTGCGACGACTCCATGATTTTTCTACGACCCAGCTCGCCCTTGTCCATGGTCCTTCTGTACTCGTCTAGTGCTACCTGCTTCTTGTTGATCGAGCCGACCAGTCGTTCCTCATCCTTTTTCAGAGATTCGATTTGACCGCGCACCGTGCGCAAATAACCGTTCTCGTTGGCTATGGTCTCCTGCAGCTCGTGCATCTGTCTCTTCATGAACGCGTAGCTCTTGATCATGTTCTCCATGAACAGTGTAAAGTCCGATTTTCTGCCTTCTTTCTCGTCATGACAATCATGGTGATGATCACCATGATGCGCACCTTCGCCCGTGGCTTTCGGAACGGCTTCGCTTTCTTGAGCTGCACTAGCAGCAGCATTTACCCCCAACTGCATAGTGTTTCTAGCGCTTGCATTCACACTCTTTGCGGACTTATGGTTTGTTATCCCTCGCTTCGAAGTATATGACTTTTGCTGCAGCACTTCCGATTTCACGTGCGAGACTGTAGAATTGGCTGGAAAGACGTGCGGTGGAGCAAGGTGGTCGACCATTTGCGGATTGTTTCTGGACTGCACACTCAGCGAACTCTTGCCCGACGTCGGAGAGACTTGTCGATCCTGTCCATTCCCGACCGCTGATAACTCGGTTCGCCTTCCCAAAGTGGACATACTCAATTGCTCTTATTAATAAGAAGCTAGTTGACTACTAAATTAATCTGTGCGTACGATTCACGCTTGCTAAGTCTAAGTCTAAGAGACCTGAGACTAACTTTTATAACCCTGTAAGAAAGTACGTGCTTCTAGCTGTCCCTCTGTCACTGTGATACTCTTATACTTCTAGCCGAGGAACTTTTAGACTTCGACAGCGCAGTTTTGAGGCAGACTGCACTTCATACGCTGATGTGCAGCTTTCGACCAGATATGTATCATATTTCGCCCGGGTTTCCTTGCCGACGTTAAGCGCCACACCTGAACTCTGAATTGTCATAGAAGCGTCGCTTATACGATAATTCAGAGTTCAAGTAGATCATACCTGACACTAGGACAAATGATGGATAACCTCTGATAGAGATACGTAGCAATCGGAACCAAGTCAGAGTAAAATCACGGCAGAAAAAGGAGGCCATTTATTCCTCTGTAGCAACACCACGATTAACTTCGTAGCACTCCTAAAACAAGGAAGTAACTAACGATAACCTACCATACGATCCAACTGGATCCTGCCCGAGACCACACAAACAACGAGATTTGTCAGATAATTCTCAACAAGAAAAGAACCTACTAGTCCGGTACTAGGCGCATTTTAAACGAAGTCTGAATTCAAATAAACACTACTTTCGATCAACTACCGATATTAGACACTATCGTGCAATGATACACGTCCTTCTTCTTATAGTACATCGTCGTGATCCCACGAAGAAACGTGACTCGAGAAGACAGAAGATCTAACATGAACCGAACCTCTATTTTAATCCCTCATCACTTGGAACTGACTGTGGAACTGAGATCTTTACCATAAAACTGGAATTTGTCTTGAATCTATGTTGAAGCAACGTCCTCCGTCGGCTTTAGGGAGCCCGCCTCGACGAAATCTGACTTGAAATCTGACATAAAATCCGACACAAGAGCGTTCTGGCGTTCGGAAGACGGAGGGTAGTCTGTGTAGTCCTCCTCGGTATCTGTGTGTTGAACCACCTCGACTATATCCGACGCGTTTCTCGAGGGTTGGTAGTCGTCACCCGTGACAACACTACTTCGCTCGGAAGAGGTCGCTGTCTGCGCCGGTGTCAAGCCGTCCGGATGCACATAGCGGTCCCCATCCTTGTCGCTGTTTACGTACAACGAGGTGGCATGCGCGTTGTACAGGGCATTATCGTGATACGCGTTTCCGATGCTGCGGAGAGCGAACGGGTCCGCGGCCATCTGCGTAAGCATCTGCTCTGCGTCTGCAATCGCTTTGTCTGTATCCGAGACTGGACAGGAATTCACTGATATCGTGTCTTCTCCATCGCTATCATCCTCCCTGCTACAATCACTCGCGTCACCAGCAATGCCATCATCTCCTTGGTCCGCTCTCGAGTTCAATTCTTCGTACTCTCCAACATGATCATCATCTCCAGCGAATCCAATGGTGACCGAATTATCGCTTCGAGATAAAACCTCACGCTCATGCTCTTCGAGCGGAACTACGATCGCCTGAACTAAAACCTCCTGAGGCTCTTCCACACCATATCTATCCGGATTCGCCTCACGACAGGCTCTTTCGAAATTCCTCTCCACCTCGTCTCGTGCTGTCAGGTGGTCTCTTAACTTCTCCCTTGCACGCATCAACTCCTCTATGTGCCCATCGATTGTACGGATCTTTTTCTCTGTCTCCAGCTTGGACAGATCCAGCAGTGTTCGGTGCGTGCGCACAGCGTAATCATTCTCCAAATTTACGTGGGTGAAATCGAAGATGGAAACTGACTCAGCAGGGGGAGACGCCTGTGGCGGCTTGGTATTCCTCGAGGTTTGGCGTGACGGTCCCGTGACTGTATCTGTAGTGGTTGCGCGCGAATTCGCAATGGGCTCGGAGATCATCCGATTCGTGCTTCTGGCCGAAAGTGCTCGCGACGGATTGGTCTTGATACCGGGTTTATTGCTGCTAGTGCTGAGTGCATTCACAGTCTCCTTTGGGGCGTATAAGAAGTGGCGTGGATTCTCCACAGATGGACGTGCTGCTAACTGAGAACTCTGGGTCGGTCTTTGCAGATTTGCCTTCGGCACGACGAGCTTTTTTGGCAGCTGCGCATTGATCTCCGACTTCTGCCTGCTTCTTTCTGATTTCTCGTGACCTGTCTGCTTTGCGTTGCTCTTCGTGTCATGCCTTCGTTCAGCCACTAGCTTGTTCTTCGAGTCCTGCTTCACATCTTTTTGCCGCGCCTCCGACTTCTGATCTCGGATTGTATTCCGCTCCTTGTCTTTCCCCTCTCGATGCCTGTCTTTCGATTCTGCCTTACTAGCTTCTGTATGTCTGTTTCTCGACACACTCTGGACGTCTTTCTGTTTGGCTCTCGATTCTGACACTACTTCTTGAGACTTGCCTAATGACTTCGCTTGTGCGTCTCGAGACTTTTCTCTCGATTCTGGCTTCGCTGCCCTAAGTTTGTCTTTCGTCGCAACCTGCCCGACGCCTTTACTGCTTGATTTCCGTTGAGGGTCTCGAGACTTGCTTTTCGATTCCGCCTTAACGTCTTGGACCTTGCTCGCTGATTCCGCCTTAACATCCCGAATCTTGCTTTTCGCATCACTTTTCACGTCCCGATGCTTACTGCTGGAAGCGTTCTCCTTTGACTTCTCTGCAATTGCTGCAGCAGCCGTCATGCTCGCAGCGGACACTATACAGGTTAGTCTTAATTCTGTTATCTAAACTGTTATGAACCTGATACACATAACAGGACGGTTACTAAGAAAAGTCAAACTTTAAAACTTGAGTCACCTGCTTTCTGAACGTCTCTAGCATACACGTACTTACTTGTCGACTTATCACAACATTTATAGAAATGAGCGGTCGTAAAGGCTTCTCTTGGTCAGCATGTGAATCGTTGTCCTTTATGTCGTACTACTATCGGCACATTCATAAGCTCTGAAATGATTCACCTCGAAGTTATCTGGCTAGATTTTGTGGAAGTTCCGCGCTGCACTCTCCTAACCTTCGAATACGTAAAGAGCTCACACACGGATAGTGCGTGCATCTGTGCAGCTTTTTTCTGAAAGATTTACCGCAGACAATCTGAACGATCCATTGCTGCCAACAGTGAAAATGTGAGCGATTGAGTCTTGGCGTTTTTGAACTCGCGACTGACATTCTTTGAAAAAATATACGGAATCGCTCTCCCTGATGTCATTCCGCATTTGTTTTTCTTGATCCTGCAAATGTTGACGGTCCTCCTCTAGTCTGGTGTTTGCAGCATCTAATTGGACGCAATGCCGCCGTGCAGTCTCGATCATTCCCGTCAGCGCCGCCTTCTTGCGCTCGAGCTCCTCCGAGTCGGCATGCAGGGTTCTTCGGCTGTCCTCGAATTCAGTCTGGGCAGACTGACGCTGCTTGTCATAGTCTGCAATTTCCGCATTGCAACGCATGATCTCGTCGTCCATTTGCTGTGCCAATTCGTCCTTCTCTTGCAACAACTGATTGTACTTTCCGCTCCAGTGCTCGCTGTCCTTCTCTCGAAGTTCCTTCTTCGCGGCCAATTCGATACTTACCTTGTGCACCATGTCGTGCAGTCTGGTGATCTCCTCGGTTCGTTTCGTAGCCAGGTTGTGCAGCTGGTCCGAGAAGACCCGAATAGCTTTCCGCAAGTCGTGAGAGACGTGATCGTTCATGTTCTTCAGATCTGATTTGATCTCCTCCTGGAGCGATTTCACAGACGCAGTGTCGCTGGCGTACTGTTTCAGCTTGTTCACGCAGTTCCCCAGTTTCGTTGTCAGTTGACTCTTCATGTTGTTGAACTTCTCCTCCTGACAATTTCCAATGAAATAGACAATCGACCTTGTGATGGGACTTGAAAGAGTCCACAGAGAAAACTCCCTGACAAGGAGTGATGAATTGTTGTACCTGAAGATATTGCAGATCGTCTAGCTTGCTCCCGATCTCAGATCTCCAGTTGTCTTGCTCCTTCTCGAATTGCTTCTTCATGTAGTCCAACTTCTCTTCATCCAACAACCGTTGCTGAATGAGGTTATTCACTTCTTCCGATTGGTACTGGAGTTGGTCCACAAGTCTCTTGTTGGTGTTTTTCACCGAGTTCAGCGTCTGAGCGAGCTCATCGTTTGCATGCGCAACTCGCAACATATTCTCGTTGTAGGCCTGACACCGTTTCTGCGATTCGTGCAGAGATCCTCTTAGGACTTCGTACGATCGGGTTTGCGCGTCTGCTGTGGGATCCCCGCTCTTGCTCGCCTTCATTTGCCGCAAATCCCCATCCGTGAGAACGCATCGCCCCTTGATCTCCTGATCGAACGTCTTGACACTGTTCTTCAACCTGAATTGAGAAGTAAAACACTATAAAGGATGACGGCAAAGACACTGCGAATAAGATTCTACGACGAACGCCGTTGTTGACCATGAAAATGCGCCGAAATTGAATGCAGAAACACGCAGACCGAAAAGCAATACCTTCCAAAAGATTCTGGTGTCCACCCTCCCGATACGAGAGACGTCAATTGACGGATGTGAAGCTCCACAACGCGCCTAAGCTGCGCGGCATCCATCTTGTAGCTTTCCTTCTCGGTACTCTCCTGCGAAATGCGTTGGTGCATCCGCTGGAGATTTTCATCGGCAACGTCGACCATCTTGCTTTTCGAGGTTCAAGCTTTTGACGAAATGCGGTTTATACTATAGGCTCCTGTAGCAATAGCCTTCTTTAAACCTGTTTGCGTATTACCAAATCGTTCTCACTTCACCTACATAGTAACATCGTTTTTTCTTGTCATAATCAACACGGTCTAAGATTTTGGTGTCAAATTCGGTTAAGAGTTTACGATTTCAACTCACTTAGAAGAGACGAGAAGGAAAACAAAACACTCACAGGTCACCTCGAGCTGAACCTCATCCGACCGTCTTCGTCCCTCGTTATGTCAAACGCTCTCCTGTGTTAGATATGTGAAATAACTCGAGTGACTGTAGTGACTACAAGAGTCTCGAGACGAACACTTGGCTCACTGATCCATTGTGAGAGTCGAAAATGTCGCACTGCGAAAATGAAATTGTCACACAATCTAACACAACTTTTGGCAAATTCATAAGGACTGTTTTTGCTGACGTCACGACGCCACACTCTCTTCTGTGACTACATCGTTGAGAGCACCATTTGCGATGTGACCACACGCTACAAAGAAAACAAACGAATACTAGGATCCATGATAGTACTGCTTGAAAGTCCACTCGATCACAACACTCTCGTCAGTCACGCTTTACTCGTTCACTAACGAAACCGATAACTAGATAACCAGCTCTTCAGATCAACATCGCAAATCCTACTGCTTTCACGCACTTGATCAGAAAAAACATCTTGCACTGCCAACGAAACCAGGTCCACACGATCGATGGCGGCGTTTGCTTTCCGCGATGGATTGAACAACGAATCTCCTTCCAACCAGTTCGACATCCTTACTACGCTGACTCCCACCGACTTACTTTTTTATTTGGATTCTGAGAGAGGCCGTTAGGGAACCGAAAGCGGCGTCTCTGGGGCGCCGGTTCTGAGCACAGCGCTTCTAGGGACCGTGCACGAAAGTCCTCGCCAAACGCATCCTGTCTGACGATCTATAGAACACCGGAACAAACGAAATACTGTGATGCAAGACGAAGCGTTATGTCGGCGCCTATCGCTGGAGTGAGAACGTGGCCTTCTCTTTTTCAAGTGGTTCTCCGACAGCTTCTACCACACGCTTCAGGAAACTGGTCCGCTTTTGTACGAATGCTTCCACCGGAGAAGAGCATTTCGTTGAGGTGATGCTTCGGCCCGATGATTTTCGATGCGACGATGATGTGTCGTTCGGTGGAGACGATGACGTTCCTTTGAGACGATGATGACTTCCGGAGGACGCTACATCATTCGGTTCAGCTTTGGAGTGGCCGCATGACGCACCCGGATGATTTGTACACTGCTCTTCATGCGCCGAATGATGTGTACTGACGACAATAATAGATGTAAGTTAGGCCGTACGCTACCAGAGTATCGATCTAAAGAATTGTAGCCACGTCGGGTGTAGACTTCACTCGGCTCGCGTTCTTATCTGAATCCTAGCTGGCACGAGCGTGAAGCTGCTTAGGGAAATACTATTTGACTTCAAAGGTCCAGATAGGCGATCATAACCCAAGTAAATATGCTCGTCTAGATACCCACAATAGCCTGTCAATGAGATAAGTCCACAAAGCACTCACAAAGCCAAAAAACTAAATCTAATTCTGGTAATCGCCGCATGGTCGTCCTCGGAGTCGGTCTTTGGTCGCTCGACGCCTTCTCTGCGCCGCGGCGGCGCTTGCTGCGGCACAGCTGGCGTCTGGCAACCGAGCAAGCGTTTCTGCGTACCTGCGTGTGTGCGGCGGGGGCAGCGCGGTGGGCCGATACAGATAGTTACAGTACTTCGGGACCTGGAAATCGATGACACAATGACCGTGTGTCAACTCGTGTTGCGGGTCGACATCAACTCGCGCAGATTTCCCGTACCGACGA
>JACKZZ010004161.1_pt1 | contig 17417 bp, 7 predicted proteins | sample 8027871 | NCBI WGS metagenome assembly JACKZZ01 (sample SAMN15724774, study PRJNA655200) | protist metagenome | isolation source: fluorescence activated cell sorting (FACS) single amplified genomes of... | place: USA: West Boothbay Harbor, Gulf of Maine | collected 2000-07-19
GAGCTCTGTCTCTCTCTTTGTGGTACACGATAGTATGATATAGTATACATATCCACTCTGTCTCTCTCTCTCTCTCTCTCTAAAACATTTGCCACGGGTCTTGATTGATTGGGCCCAAGAGCAGTCAACCACACGAAAAGCTGCATCTTGACGGATACCAGTTGTCATTACTTGTTGCAGGTGCAACAACAAAAAGACTCCGCACAATTGATCAAAACCGCCACGATCATGATCAATATCCGACTCAAGTGCATATCTTTAAAATCCGAGATTAGAGCGTACGGAATCACCCGTGTTGCATTGCTGTTCCATGGCAATTGTTGATCAGATTTTCATCAACCAACGTTGTTCCCAGGCCTTGTTTCTTTCCTCCCTCTTTACCTATAGATCTATCTGACTGCCGATGACATTTCCATCTCTCTCTCTCTGCAACTCACCTATCTATAGACCTGTTCAAGCTTGCAAGCCCTCGATGTCCCGAGGGAGCATTGAGTGTGTGTTAGGTTAGGTTAGCCTGGTGTTTTGAAGTTTCATTTCGCTCATTCGTGACCAAAGTTGTACTATCTAGAGCTTTCAATCTTGAAACGGCCCACGGCCCTGTAGACCTCATCTATAGATACTAGTACGTAGTCTAGTAGCTACTACTCGAGACTCTACTCTAGCTAGTAGGGTTTTTAAAGTTCTTGCAAGCGTCTGCATGCCCAAGGTTGGAAGATTCCGTGGGTACGTTGGCACCGAGCTCCCCGTTGGTACGTGTGCTGTAAATAGTCTTGTAACAATAATATCCTCTATACCAAGAGTTTTTATAATTTAATTAATGTGTCATGATAATACCAGATTGATTAGATTTTCCGTTGTTTTGGGACGCTTTCTTATGTGTGGCTGACTTGGAGTCGCTCCGAGGGGCCCGTTACACTCTCACTAGATACAGATAATTCACGGTTCGGGAATCCATTTGCTACTGCTTCGAAGCTGGCCACTTTGTCAACCGTGGCTCCACATTGGATGCAAAAACTGACACGGCTGCTCCCCGATTCTTCGAGCTAATGCTGAAAAGCACAATCTATACTATGCAGATTCGCACCGGAAAAGCACAATATGCAGTAGGCCGTGCACACGCGTAGCCTATGTATTTTGGAAGGCAGTCCTTTCTGAACTTGTCGCAAACTCCATGAAGCAACAGCAGGCGACGCGTAGAAAGTGCTTTTCCCCAGAAATGGAGAAAAACCTTGGTAAGATGCATGTCAGACCTCGAAGAAGGCGTTTGACGAAAGATATTGTCTATATTGATCCGGTAAACGTTCCAGTGAAGCTTACTCAGCAGGAATTCTACGCTGTAGGAACAGTTCAATTCATGTAGTTTCCAATTATTTGCTTGGAAACAAAATTATGCTGCTGCTGCAAAAACCTACTGAAACCCAACGATGGATTCTTGCGTTGTTTTTTAATTCTCATTTAACATTTGGTTAGGGATTGGGTTATCAATCATGTATTTCTTGTTTCTTCGTGGTCGATTTTCCAAGAACTTGGAAATTTATTTCCCCTTTGCCTCGATGCACCAAGTCACCCTCTTCTTGAAGTATACGCAAAGTACTGTAAACGTGTTTTCAAGGGTGTCTTTTTAACTGTAAAGAAATTGAATCCTGAATTGTTAACAATTTCACCGTTTCCCACTGTGTTGAAACAATGTTAAATGGATGGGGCAAAGACTTTAATTTCGTTATGAAGCACGCGTTCTTCTTGCTAAATATGTCTTGCACGTGATATATCTTTTGCACCAATTCGACAAAATGTACACAGACAAACAAAACTCATGCCTGTTTCGAATCGCCGTGTGTCGAGACTATTCTTACATCGGGCCATCACACACAACGCGCTTCTATTTGGTGTTTGGTTGTCTCTTCCACGATAGAGAGAGAGAGAGAGAGAGAGAGCTCTTAAGAGACATGATATGCAAGGGAGACCTGTGCGTTGTAAAAGACAGGTCGACGTACTGTTTTGGAAACGTCGGCCTTTTGGCTGCATGAGGCACCCGTAGGGTATCCCGTCTACAGGGTATCTATCGCCTCATGTAAAGCTGGTTGTCGTTCAAATGCAAGCGCCACGTTGTACGATAGCATGCATCAACTAAGTGGGATTAAAGAGAGAGAGAGAGAGAGAGCTCTTAAGAGACATGGTATGCAAGGGAGACCTGTGCGTTGTAAAAGACAGGTCGACGTACTGTTTTGGAAACGTCGGCCTTTTGGCTGCATGAGGCACCCGCAGGGTATCCCGTCTATAGGGTATCTATCGCCTCATGTAAAGCTGGTTGGAGTTGAAAGTGCCAAGATGGACGACCAAGGCGGACGATTCGTTCTTTCAGTGGCGCACCTTGTTCACTGCAATTACACAAATTTCTCCTCCTTTTACATGGAAAGCGGATTTTGTTTTTACTATGAGGTTAGTTGCGCTTGGTCTTTCAAAGCCTGCGATGGCGAATGGTCAACTGTTTTTCTCTGACGAACCAAGTCTCGGATAGAATACTGAAAATTGGACCTTGCACATCGTACTTCTTCGCGCAGCTTCGCGCAGCTTGGCGCAGATTTGGGACTTGGTGTGGTCGTCTTACGGGGGTTGTCGCCAGTATGCTCCCAAATTTTGGAAACTCTACGGGCAGTACTCGAGTCAAGGGATAGGAAACAAGTTTGGACTTTGTCTTTGTAAAACAAAAGTGTTTATATATGAGACGCTTTCGGATTATTTCAACAGTACAGGTTCCCTGCGTTCCTGAATATTGTTGCGGATACCCTTTATAAATCAAGGGGGATAAAGTCCACTGTGGTAGAATGATGATCACGTGATCAATTTCTACTGTTAGAAACTTGCTACGGGTATAGAAACACGTAGCAAGTCATCTATCTATACTATAGATAGGTGACCCATATAAATGTAGGAAAGAAAAGTCGGAACGTATAAGTACACTGTGGTAGAATAATGACTACAGTGGAATTCGGCTCGGGTTGGTAAGACACCCGCTACGGGTTAGATCGATGATATGAATAATAACATTGAGGTCTGAAAAGAAATAGATCCTATTCGAGGGTAGGAAAATAGTGGTGATGTATGATGATAACGAGAAGATATCGACGATGACTCTTAATTAGGGTAGGAGAAGATATTGGAAAATGATATGTACACTACGGAGAAAATTCCGGTTGCGACCGGGCTGGTTAGAAACTTGCTACGGGTTAGATAACAAAATTAACAAGCTAAACTAATTGAACTTTAGCTATAAAACCTTCTTTTTTTTTGCCTTTTTTGGCCGCCACAACGTTTTCCTGGTCGCACCTGCTAATGTATGTGCGTGCATGCATGTGACAGTCAGTATTCTAAACTACTCAGTACCCGACACACTCACTTTGCTGCACTTGACTTTTGGAAGGTCAGATGAACGAACGAGTTCATTGCCAAAGTGTTGTTGAAAGGTTGGAGGACATGTTGACTCTTTTGAAAGACTTTGAATCTAGCCGTCGGTAGACAATGAGCTCTCGAGACGCAGTGGCCCCCCGGGAGGGAGTGCCTCATGGCGTGTTCTTTTTAAAACCGTGGATACTGTCATTCTTCTTTCGCACCATCATCGTGTGTGAGATGTCCAGGGCTCCGTCGGCAGACTACATATGAGCTCTACGCAGCACTTTTTGTCCTCGGAGGGAGCCCGGAGGGAGCCCTTGGAAGTTTGTAAGTGTTTTTTGCAAGTCCTGTACAGGCCTGTGTGTGGGACGACGTAACTAGAGAGTTCGTACGGGTGACTCAGTGTGGACGTCAAAGGAAGACTCTTGAAATCTCTCTCATTCTCTCTCTCTCTCTCTCTCTGTGTACTATAATAGACATATCTTTCTCATTCTCTCTCTCTCGTGTAATCTAGTATGTATGCATCTCTCTCTCTCTCTCTCTCTCTCTCTCTCTTATACTTTAAATGGTATACATGTATCTCTTTCTCTCATACTATAGTATACATACATACATCTACATAGTCAGGTTTCTCTTGAAGTCTCTAGAGAGCTCTCTCCCTCGCATGTATACTATACTATACATTTCTTACTAACCTAACCTAAAAGACCAGAGAGAGAGAGAGAGAGAGAGAGAGAGAGTCTTGTTCGTTTGATTGATTCATTCCACAGAAAGGAGAGAGAGAGAGTATTCCATCCTCACCGTACTCAACACATCAAGAGATAATACAGAAAAGAAAGAAAGAAAATCGAAATATAATGGACGACGACGTGGATGCGATGAGCATTAAACAACTTCGCCAAGTGATTGTTGCGGCGGGACTGAAACATGATGACTGTATCGAAAAGTCCGACCTGAAACAACGAGCAAAGGAAGCTCTTCAAATCACTGGGTCGAAAAATGCTGCACAACCACCAAAAGAAGCGTCTGCAGCTACAGAGACACGCATGCTTGGGGGCTATGAGTGCTTTGTGTCGAATCTTGATCCGGAAAACATAGATACCGTGGTGATAATCTTGCACGGATTTGGAGCCACAAATAATGATTTCATACCTCTTTCTAAAATGTTTGCGAAACCGAACATTGGTTTTGTTTTCCCACAAGCACGCGCAGGAGGAGCTATGGGAGCAACTCAATGGTGGACAATCGACGTAATGAAGTGGATGGGAGCCATGCAAAGTGGAGAACAGGGTATCGCCAAGCTGATTCGCGATAAGCCACCCGGCCTAGACGAATGCCGGGCCGCCATGACACAACTCTTACAGCAAGTCCGTGAGCCATTTAAATCGCCGCCCAAAATAATCCTCGGAGGTTTTTCACAAGGTGCCATGACAGCTATGGATATTGCATTGAGCCACGATGATATTCACCACATTATGGCCTTTTCTGGCGCCCCGATCGTTGTTGAAGAATGGTCACAAAAGCTACTTCAAGACAATAGGGGGTCCAAAATTAAAATGTTGCTTAGTCACGGGCAGAGTGATCCTGTGCTGCCGTTTGTAGCTTCAACATGGACAAAAGAATTATTCACTAAACACGGTGCCAACGTCCAGTACGAAACGCACCCGGGAGGTCATGAACTTGGAAACGGAGTGTTGAGAGCGGTTGAATCTTTTCTAGCAAGCTAAAAACCCGAATAAATATTTGTTACGTTAATATATACAAAAAAGGAAAATATTCACAATTATTGCTGCTGCTTCTTCTCATCCTCAGCCGCAGCAAACGCTTTTAGTGGTACGGTGGATTTTACGAATCGACCTTTGATTCGTACACGTTGCTGCGCCAGACTCTTGCGACAGCCATACCGAACCTTTTTCCTCCAAATACGCTGACCCCGTTTGGCCACAAACTTTGAAATCATGTGCAGGCGTTGCGCCTTTGTATAAACACCGACGCGGCCGTCGAGAAAATAAATTGATTTCAGCCTAGCTGGAAGGTTGGAAGGAAAATGAACAAAACTCCTTTGTTGTTGCTGCTGCTGCTGCTTTTTCTGCAAGGTGCGTAGTATCACTTGTTCGTTCTCAGCAACAGTAGGCATCTTTTCTTTTTGTTCGTACGTTTTGGGTGGTTGCTGCAATAGACTACGGCCTTTGGACGATGTTTTATGGCAGACACGGCTTGCGCCATTTACTTTATTACCATGTCCAAGTCTTCCTGGTCCAGGAAAACCGGAAACCTGTGGCGCAGAGCTCATTGGTGCCTTTGGTCCGAGACTAAAGTCTGGTCTTGTGGCTACGTCAACCAGGGTTTCAAGCGATTGAAGCGACCAAGAGCGGTCTCTCCCGTAGATTGGCATACCTGGTGCAATCATTGGCGATACAGATAGCAATAGTTCTGCCGCTGATAGCATCGACTTGTCAACGTTGGTTGTCATTTTCTCCTCCTTGAATATACTTGATTGCTCAAAAAAACGAAAGCAACTCTTTCTTCCTTGGTTCGTCACCCGTTTTCCTTTTCTTCACTTATCTTGTCGCAACTTAATTTAAAAACGAACAAACAAACAAACCGAGCAATTATTCCAGACTTGTAAGCAAGTCTTGCCTCGCTTGATCGCACTTTCTTTCTTTCTTTCTTTCTTTGTCGAGTAGTAAGTAATCAATCAGTAGTCTCTATTGATAGATCTTACAAGTAAACTTCTTTTCTTTTTCTATTCTTCCTATCTTTACACCAATAAAGCGTGTTGTATGGGTTGAAAACTCTTAAAGTCTCTTTCTTTCTTTCTTTCTTTCTTTCAAAAAGTTGATATAAACAAATTCGAACGGGACCAAATCAATCAACGATCCGATTGTAAACTTCTTTTTCTTGAAATCTTTTTTTTTTTTCCCTATCTTCCTATCTTTACATCAATAAAGCGTATTGTATGGATTGAAAATTCTTTTCTTTTCTTTCTTTCAATAAACTTACAAGTAAAATTGAACGGGACCAAATCAATCAACGATTCTGTTTTTTTTCTCTTTTTTTTTTCCCCTTCTTTCCTTTCTGAAAGAAATTTTTTTCCCGAAGAATTGGCAGTGGTCTATTTTCTATTCTACTCTCTCTCCTAGCTGTTTATTCACTTGGAAAGGTGGGGTATATTACATTTGTTCACCTAGTTCGGGTTTCACTTTCGGCGGAAGTTTCCAGATAAATTACCAGCTCACCAAGTACTTTGCTAAATACCTTGCTTTGGGTATCAAAAGTGGCTGACTTATGGCTCGAATTGTCCCACTTTCAGAGGAAAAGTATGTTGAGCCTTGGTGCGGCGTTCCAGTACTTGTACATTGATCAGCTCTAGATCTAGATGTAGGTCTACCTTCTAGATACCTACCTGTAAGCACCTGACACGATCACGGAAATCATCCAGCAAACAGTTCTACATCACCGGTCGTTGACGTGTACAGGTCTGCCCCTGGAGGTCAAGACTGATTTCAACAAGTTTACAAACTCAAGTCAAGGACTTCCTGAAGGAAGGACTTGTGGACACTTTCTTGAAAGAGGAGGTTCAAAAGTATATTGCAACATAATATCCGCCCAGACCGATCGGTCGTCAGAATGAAAAAGATCTGGGGCTGTCCAGACATCTGTCCCTGTCTGGACAGCTCTAGCTCTAGATATCTAGCTAGAGCGTTCTACCTACCGGTCTGTACGAACCTGACACGATCACGGAATTCATGGATCCTTGGAACTGGTACTTGTAAGTTTTAACACAAGTTTCTAAATCACCGGTCACGAACTCACGAGTTGAAGAAGGGAAATAAATTTATCCGTTACGTTTTTTTTTTTTTTTTTTGGCGCGGAAAAAAAAAAAAAAAAAAAAAAGGAAAGAAAATCGAGATTGAGTTGGCGCGAGCAAGTTTTGTTTTTTGTTTCTGGTGTTGTGCGTGTTGAAGGAGCAACAGAGAGAGAGAGAGAGAAGGAAGAAGCCAAGAAACGGGCGTTACGGTGGAAGGAACAATTGCCAAAGGAAGAAGGAAAGAAAGAAAGAAAGAAAGAAAGAAAGGAAAACATGAGTGGGCATGCCCGAAAAGGCGGGGGAGGGGAAAAGATCATCAGGACACGTGAAAATGGGTGGAATATGAACTTTCGGAATGAGAAACTGCCAAAATATAACGCACTTCATGACTCAAATCTACGAAGCTTTTTTGAAAGTAAAAACATTCAAACTCATCTGTACACTACGGGTTTAATCGATGCGAACGGACGCGTTATCAACTTGGAAAAAAACAAGTCAAAACTTCATATAATCGACCAAGAGTTTAAAGCCGCTGAAAGAGCAGAGCGCTGGCGGAGAGAAGAAGAAGAAGAAATGAGACGCCGTGTGCAGCAAAAACGATACGAAACACTGGAAAAGGCTCGACGCTTGGAACGTCTAGAAAGAATCAAGGAAGATCGTGAGATCCGTCGTCAGATTGTTGCGGCTAGCCGTGATCTGCTAAATATCCCAGTCCCAAAGACGATGAATAAAAAGAAGAAGAAGAAAAAGACTAAAAAGAAAAAGAAAGAGGCCATAAACGAAGGGTCTTCAAGTTTTTTTGTGACGGAAGGAAGAAGTGAAGAATAAACTATTAATTAAATATCCTGCTCATAATCGTCTTCGTTCTCTAACCCATAGTCACCATCTTCGTCTGCGTCGGGATCGACACCCCGTAATAATTTTTCTAACCGCTCGATGCCGATTTTGGCAGCTTCAAAGTCGGGGTCAATGGAGAGGGCGTCATGATACTGGGTCAGTGCGTTGCCATAGTCAGCAGCTGCGGTGTACACGTCGCCAAGTTTTACGTGCAAGTAGTCTTCTGAGCGGTGTTGCAAGCATTGTGTGAGCATTTGAATCGCAGGAGTCAGGTCGGAGTCGGGCATGGATTTACGTTGAGCGAGGTACAGGTCTGCAAATGCTGTTGCAGCCTCGAAACATAGAGGGTCGAGCTTGAGCGCTTTGACGTACCAACGCCCAGCCTTCTTTCGCCCTTCACCAGGGGAATGTGCCAACACTCGCCCGACCAGCAACAGCGCTCGCGCGTCCTTTGGCATCAACTGAAGCGCTTCCTTTGCTGTACGCAAAGCTTCGCTTACTTTGGGAATTTCCAGGTACGCGTTCACAAGACCCTTGTAGGCGGCAAAGTCGCGTCGGATCGAATAGGCTTTGTAAAACGCCGTCACGCTCAGCTCTGGCTGACTCATCGCCAGCTGCAGCGTGCCCTTCAAGTGGTACCCTTGGACGTGTAAAGGATCGAGCTCTAAAGCTTTGCATACAAACTGGATCGCGCTCATTGTGTCCCCGCGAAGGTCGAAAAAGAGCGCAACTGCTATCCATGGTTCTGGGCGGGTATCATTGATGTCCATAAGCTCACGAGTGAGACTATTCAGCCTAGAGTGATCGCGCTGGTGCCTAATCAATGACGCATACGTGTCCAACCCGTACAAACTCTTGCTATCAGCGGCGCGGGCTTTTTGGAACAAAATTATCGCTGCTTTCTTGTCATTCAGCTCAACTTGCAACGTCCCCAAGTTTACCAGGACATGTGCATTATTAGGCACCTCCTTGTCTAGGCTCACAAATGCCGACAGCGCATCGGCGTGCTGATTCAACGAAAACTTTCCGTGGGCTTCAATAAACTTGGACAACCACCCATGATCGTCATTGTCGGCACGTTTAAGAACCAACTCGGCCACATCGCTTGCGTCTACTCCGAGCCGTAATAGAGTCAGCGACGCTTTCAGAGCATACGGCGAGTTGCTAAGCGCTTCTTGGTACGCATTTAAAGTCGGACGGTCCATACCGCTTTCACGGTATAGACGTCCAAGCCATAGCAGCATAGACGGCGTACGATATCTTGTGCTGATGGACTCGAGCATTTTAAGAGCTGCCTGCCGATGATTTAACGCAGCGTAGCACCGGGCGATTCGAAACTTTATATCGGCTTCTAATATCAATAACGCTTTACTCGAATCTGCTTTCCGTTCCGACGTTTTCGTCGACGTGTTTGAACCACTTGACAACGACGACGACGATGTCCGAATATTCTTACGTTGGTTTAGCGCTTGTTTATAATACTCCACAGCGCGTCTAGAGTCCCCTTTTGCTTTCAATGCATCAGCATATATGACAAATGACTTTAAAAGTGACCCTTTCCCCGTAGCCGGGAGCAGAGCAGCATATTTCTGCGCGAGGCTAATCATAAAACTCCCAAGCAATTCCGCATTATCATAAACTTCATCTCTTACAAATTCTTCCACTCGATTTTGTAAACTCACAATTTGGCTCTCCGCTCGACTACTTGAAAGTAAACTACCGCCGCCGCCACTACTACTATTTGAACAAGAAGAAGCCATCATCAAACAACACAATGCATCAACACAATCGCTCTCTCTCTCTCTTTCGGTTTTTTTTTAGGTTAGGTTAGGTAACCTAACTTTTTTTTTTTTTTTTTTTTAAATTTAATACGACCGTCCGTCAGTCTACTCGCCTTGCACAACTCACTTAATAGACACTCTCTAGCTAAAGGACTGTCCCTGGAGAGTCCTACATGCATGCATGCATGCATATATGACTTCGGGTTCCAAGGTATGGTAGGTACCGGTACAAAGAGAGAGAAATCTTTCAAGAGAGATATCTGTCTCGAGAGAGAGAGAAGCTATATAGATCTATAGTAGAAGAGAGAGAGAGAGAGAGATACCGCCCGGGGAGCGACGTCCGCTCGAGCGGATCCATGGATATACTATAGTACTTATAATCTTGAGAGGGACATCTATAGGTACTCTAGTATAAGCGAGAGAGATGTATACCATAGTACGTACAAAGGTAGGTCTCGAGATCTCGAAATCTTGAGAGAGAGAGATCTCGAGAGAGAGAAAGGTGGAGTATTTAGGTTAGGTTTAGGTTTATTTTCCGTTGAAAAAGATATTTTTCAGAAAGAAAAAAGAAAGAAAAGAAAGAAAGAAAAATGCTTCGCAGTCGTTTGTTATTGTCATTGGTGGTTGTTTTAGCAATATTTGCTTTGGCAACTCCAGGTGTATTTGGTGCAGCACGTGCAAGTGCTAGTCACATTCTTGTATCCACGGAGGCGGAATGTCAAAAGTTGAAAGAACAAATCGCTGCTGGAGCTGACTTTGCTGATGTTGCCAAGGAGCATAGCTCGTGCCCGTCGTCAAGGAAAGGAGGAGCTCTTGGAACTTTTGGACCTGGTCAAATGGTCAAAGAGTTTAACGACGTCGTTTTTAGTGACGAAGTTGGCGTTGTTCATGGCCCGGTGAAAACACAGTTTGGATACCATCTAATCTTGATTACTTCAAGGGACGATTAAGCACGAGTCAACAAGATTGGAAGCAACTGGTTTGCAGATAATTTAAATAATATAAAGGAAAAGATTTTCATGTTTGTCTCTGTTCCGTCATGGTGGCGGTTAAATTGTTTGGCAATCAGAGTCAGGAAGGTGCGAGCGGAACCTTACCACGTGCACTCTTCAAGAATGCGGACTCGGCAACGTATTTTTGTACAAATAGAAACGTCCATGTAAGGTAAGAGAGCTTTGCATTCATGCATGCATGCAGCATGCATTAGGATAGAATTTTAATATAGCCCACAGAAGAGGAGAAGGGAGGTCAGCTAGGGATAAAGGTAAATGCTTGAAATTCGCACTCCAGCTTTAACCTGAAACCTAACCTAACCATGGGAGCAGCCTCTACTAGTCTAGCTGCACGGACACTTGCCTACATAGAAGTGGCTTAGCCGGGGCTACAGGTCTACTAAGCGTGCTAATGTGGCCCTCTCTAGCTAGAGCTCTATAAAAACAACACGGGTCCGTTGAAGCCTCATGCTTGAAATTCGCACTCCAGCTCTAACCTGACCTAACCATGGGAGCAGCTGCACGGAGTAACGGATGCAAACTTGCCTACATAGAAGTGGCTTAGCCGGGGCTATGTACAGGTCTACTGAGCGTGTTAATGTGGCCCTCTCTAGCTAGAGCTCTATAAAACAACACGGGTCCGTTGAAGCCTCATGCTTGAAATTCGCACTCTGGACAGCTCTAACCTGACCTAACCATGGGAGCAGCCTCTACTAGCTGCACCCGTGGAGTAACGGATTCAAACTTGCCTACATAGAAGTGGCTTAGCCGGGGCTCCAGGCTACTAAGCGTGCTAATGTGGCCCTCTCTAGCTAGAGCTCTATAAAAACAACACGGGTCCGTTGAAGCCTCATGCTTGAAATTCGCACTCCAGCTCTAACCTGACCTAACCATGGGAGCAGCTGCACGGAGTAACGGATTCAAACTTGCCTACATAGAAGTGGCTTAGCCGGGGCTATGTACAGGTCTACTACGCGTGTTAATGTGGCCCTCTCTAGCTAGAGCTCTATAAAACAACACGGGTCCGTTGAAGCCTCATGCTTGAAATTCGCACTCTGGACAGCTCTAACCTGACCTAACCATGGGAGCAGCCTCTACTAGCTGCACCCGTGGAGTAACGGATTCAAACTTGCCTACATAGAAGTGGCTTAGCCGGGGCTACAGGTCTACTAAGCGTGCTCTATAAAACTACAACCGTGGGTCCGTTGAAGCCGAGGTCATGAATTCGTGAACGAGTTCTCGAGTCCTGACGGCAGTGCAGTCAGGAATGCTCACTTGAGAGAGGTATCGAAGTGAGTGAGTGCAACAGGTCTTGGTCGTGTCTGTAGACAGGTCTCTACTAGACTGTAGACTGTCTACTTGTTGGACCTTGGAAAGCCAGTCCACTCAAGTGACCCATGTCAAGTGAGCGCAGGACAAGTCTTCAGGAATGCTCAACAGAGGTATCGTTCGAAGTACTTGAGTGAACTCGTGCAGGGTCGTGTAGGCACTCTACAGACTGTCTACAGGTCTACCTGTTGGACAGGTCTGTCTTGGAAAGCTGGCCAGCCCACTCAAGTGATCCATGTCAAGTGAGTGCAGTCCTGAAGGAAGGAATTCATCCATTGTACATGTGCACGTGTCCATTCAGTGAGTGGTGAACCGAACAATAGATCCGTTGGGCAAGCTGTGGCGGCACACAGTGTCTGTCAATTCAAGATTTAGGAAGGTACGAATTCATTTCCGAGAACTCTAGTGGTGTTTCCACTTAGGGTTATCGTAAAGACGACGACCACTTGTAATAAAGTACTTACCTGTAGAGGGTTGAACATTGAAAAAAGGAAGGAAGAAGCCGGGTTGGGTCAAATCGTAAAGACGACAGCTTGAACAATCGAGTTGCATCAGGCAATAGAAAAGAAATCTCGCTGACAAGTGCTGCAAAGGGATTAAATTAAATACGATGGAAACACCGAAAATAATGCAAGATGAAGGAGGGATGGAGAGACCTGTCTCTGCTTCATCGGTAGGGAGCAAAATCAAAGGATCAAATCGATCGCAATGTTCGAATAACGAAACTCCGCCAAGAGAATATTCACTGGAATCGAAATATCAAGTCCTTTTCCGTAAATGTTTGAAAATGGAAAAGGAACTGGTTCGGTTGGGTGTGGACGTTGTGTCTCTGGTTCAAAAAGATGGTGAGTCGGTTCATAGCGAGTGTAGTCACATGAGCAGCAGCAAGTATTCTCATATGGATATATTTCGCCATGGTGTAGGAACTGCGTCTATTATGAGCTTTGACTCGGCAGCGAAGAAGAGTGGCAAGACTTCAGGATTGCGTCATGAGATTGTTGACGAGCATGAGATTCAGAGCCAGCAACACGAAGCGATCCTTAGTCATGTGCGGAATCGGCGGTTTACGTTAAGCGAGGAAAACCGAATTGCCAGGGAAGGTCAGCAGATAATGTCGCTCGATGAGGAGGAAGAGGAGAAAGAGGATGACGAAAATGAGCAAGGTAAAAAGGGAGGCAGAAATACGCCCCGCCGTAGCCGAAAGCAAAGTCGGCGTAAATCTCTCGAGTTTGGGCAAGGGAGTAGTAGCAAGCAGGATTTGTTACCACCTGCTCAGGTATTTCAGTTACCTCGAGGGGGCATATATGTGCAGACCCGAGTGGGGGCCGTGCAATTTGGTATCCCGCCTGAAACCATCAAGGACTCGATGGAATTGGGTCTTGATGTCCCGACATATTTCGTGGTGCCAAAAGAGCGATTCAACCTCAAGCTTGGGCTGAATATGTGCGAAGCGGAATTCCCCGGGTACTTTAACTTTTTTTTGCGCGGAGCAAGCGTGAAGCTAATTTGTACGCCCAAAGAGGAGGAGACGATTCGCAAAGTGATTGAGGAGACGCTTGAGGGCCCGAAGCGCGAATATTTGTACGTGGATAGCGAGTATCAAGTCGAGAGACGCGCGGAGAAGGAGGAGTGGGAGCACGGGTCTGACGAGGATGCGAATTCGTTTTTGGGGCCCGAAGACTTGAACTGTAGCACAGAAGGGCGTTTCAGGTATGAAGCGCGGCCCGACCACATTAAAGAGATCAATTTTTTCAAAGAGCCACGTGATGGCCGGGATATTAATGTAGACTCTCTGATCCAGTTTGTGCATTTTGTGCCGTACGCAGACATTTCCAGTAAGTTGTCAGCAACGGCGCGTTCTCTTGCGGCCAAGGCTATGCTGCAGAAGCAAGGTTCCTCAGTAGTTTTGAGCGGGTTTAATAGAGACGAGGACGGAAGCGGGGGCGATTTCGACAATGCGGAAACGCAGGGGCACGCAACTGTGGCCTGCCTGGGCAACGGTATTGAGATTATTGACATGGGTATCGAGTACATTGTTGTGGAGAACAATACCGAGGTTTCCAGGGTGCAATCTTTCTTGAGTTCCTGGGCCCCGGCCCCGGCGCTCATGTCGGTGCCCTCTAAAGAGATCGTCGACCCCCCGGCGTTTGGTATTACAGTGCTTGGTTCTTCGCACGGCTTCGACCCGAAAGGTTCCACGTCTGGTTTTGTATTATGGATGCCCAACAAAAAGGGCATCATGGTCGACCCGCCTCCCAACGCGACAGACATCTTGCAGAATTCGGGCATCCCTCCGTCGATGATCACCGGGGTGATTCTCACGCACTGCCACGCCGACCACGACGCGGGGACGTTTCAGAAGATTCTCAAGGAAGGACGCATCACCCTCATGACGACGCAGACCGTCTTTGACAGTTTTATCCGCAAGTATTCCATCATTTCTGGTTTTGCGGAGGAGTTTTTGTTGCGATTGTTTGAGAGCCGCATTGTGAAAATCGGAGAGTGTGTGCACTGGGGGGGCGGTACGCTGCGGTTCTTTTATTCCCTCCACGCGTTACCGTGCATCGGGTTCGAAGCCAATGTCGCTGGCAGGACGTTTGCGTACTCGGCGGACACCTTTTACGATCCGGACGGGCTGAAGGACCTTCGCGACAAGGGGTATCTGTCCGCGGAGCGCTGCCAAGCCCTGCTGGACTTTCCCTTTCACTACGACGTGGTACTGCACGAAGCGGGGATCCCCCCGATACACACCCCGCTCACCGCGCTGCAGAATCTGCCCGAGAGCCAGCGCAAAAACCTCTACTTGATCCACACCACGGAGGAGAAATGTAGAGGCTCAGGGCTACGCATCGCCGAGGCCGGCGTGGAGCACACCATCGAGATACCCGTCCCGGAGCGCGAGCACGCCACATCGGCAGCCATCTTGCAGCTGCTCCGATCCACGGACATCTTTAGGCACTTGACCATCCAGCAAGCGTCCGACTTGCTACAGCTGTGCCATCACGCCACCTACAAGCCGGGTGACTACATATGCCGGGAGGGCGAGGTGGGAACCCACTTTTTTGTCATCTTGTCTGGGTTCTGCACCGTGAAACTTAGCAAGAAGCACGGTCAAGGCAAAGATTTGCACCAGAAAATACGTGGTGACTCTGTGGGGGATGTTTCAGAGTGCATTCGGGACCAGGAACCCAGCATCGACTCGGAGGGGACGTACGATTCTTCTTCCCGGGTCTCTTCATCCACAACAGACTTCTTGTCCATCAAGGAGCAAGAAGAGCAGAGCAAAGTGTTCTCTGCTGGCGACTACCTCGGCGAATTGGCCTTGCTGACCAAAAACAAGATCCGCTCCGCCGATATCGTCGCACTCAGTAGGCTGAGTCTGATCAAACTCGACGCGCATGCCTTTCGCTACTTGCTAGACACCACGCCCGGGCTGCAATACCGTATGGAAAGGCTTTCCCAAATCCGCTGCAGCTTATCCTGGAAAGCGATTGGGGCCAACTCTGTATTGTCCCGGCTCAGATCCACGCAGCGCTCCCAACTGCAGTCCATCATGCAAGTCATGCACGTCAAGGCCGGCACCAAACTCTGGAAGCGCAACCAGCCAACTCAGTATGCGTATCTGGTTGCCAAGGGGTATCTAGAGTTTGAAGAAATGCGCGAGGAGCTCGACACCCCGTTTTCTTCCGGCGCATTCTTCTGCAACGTGGCCTCCATCATGTCACAGCACATCGCCAAGGACGATGATCGCTCAGGCAAGCCGAGTGAAAAAAAGAGAAAACGAATTACATCGAGAGTGACCCTCGTGGCAAAGTCGGACGTTGACTTATATTTCCTCGAAGGCGAAGAGGTCCTGGAATTTCTTGATTTGAACCCCGGGGTTTTTATCAACCTCATCGAGTCCCTCGTCATGGAATAGGTTACTTTGCCCAGGAAACGACCACCGCGTGCTGAACAAATAAATTGCTGTTATAAAAACTAAAAAAACTAAACTAAGGTTGCACTAAATAGGCTCAACAAGGGATGGGCGATTCAAGTCTAATGGAGACGAATCCTCCGCATTCTCCCACGGAAAATCGCCGCCCAACAAAAAGCCATATCGCAGCAAAGCCGCGTTCCCACTTAAGGGATCGTCATACGCGATGCAAATTTCTTCACCTGGTTGAACGTTGCGCAACGTCACCACACCAACGCCGGATTCTCCCCCCATCTCTTTCAAGCCTTGCTTGGTTGTTCCAACCAAACGCGCATTGGGCTGGAACGAATGGTTAATCATGTCTATTTGAGGCAATATTGCTACTTGCGGCTCAAACGACCAATCAATCTCGGGGTCAAAGCGTAACGATCTACTCATCACCAGAGAGAGCTCTTCTCGAAGAAGCTCATCAAACGGCCACGATTGCCGCCTTTCACAGCCACGACCCCAAACGTTTGCGCGTTCACTCTCAATCTTCTCCAAGACTTCTGTGAGATCAGTTGCAATACCTTCGGCTAAAATCTCAACGATCCGCGACAAACGACTCGCTTGGGATTTCACGGAATCCACTACTGCCTCATTTTCACGATCGCCAAGAATTTCATCTATTTCACGATTATTCAACAAAGGGCACGTTCCAGAACACGAGTCGGGAAGCGTTCGAACCCAATTGCTCCACCGAGTTAGTTCGGGACTTCGACGTTCAGCCCAAAGCAGCAACGCCAACTCGAGCTCACCAAATAAAACTGGATCTTTGTCTCCAAGTGCCCGGTAACCAACTAGCGCTTCATGGAAATATTTCGTCAACGAACTGTCCATGTTTTCGTAAACATTGCTCGCGCAGAAAAACTCGTCTTGTTTCACAAACATCACCAGCTCACCGTTCTCCAGCCCATTGGGTGCAAAAATTCCTTGGTTGCAAAGCCTGGTTGTCACATGACTAGGTTCAATCAAAGGTACACATCTAGGGCTTGGGTCCAAGATTTCCAGCCTTTCTCTCGCTTCACCCGTTGAAAACGCCCTCGTATGTGTTTTTTGGTTATCGAAAAAACGTGATGATGACTTGTTTCTACTCCAACTATCCCTTCCTGTAGAAAAGTTTCGCCAAAATTCACCCTCATTCACACCTGTACCTTTAACTAACGGTTTACCACGCAAAACCGCGTTTCCTAGTTTTCCATGCCATGTCCGCATTTGTTTCAAACCAACAACAACCATCGTCTCTCTCTCGATTTTCGTTTTGTTTTTTTTAGGTTAGGTTAGATATAACCTAACCTAAGTTGATCGCCCCGCCTCCGTAT
>JACKZZ010008920.1_pt1 | contig 17406 bp, 16 predicted proteins | sample 8027871 | NCBI WGS metagenome assembly JACKZZ01 (sample SAMN15724774, study PRJNA655200) | protist metagenome | isolation source: fluorescence activated cell sorting (FACS) single amplified genomes of... | place: USA: West Boothbay Harbor, Gulf of Maine | collected 2000-07-19
ACTCAATACATAACCGATTACGACATTGATGAAAATGATAGTCGTATTCCAAAAACAGTTCCTGACCCCAATTTTAAAGAAAATGATTTGGAAAATTGCTATGTAAAAACAAGTCTGATACACAATTCAGGTGATGGATTATTTGCATCAAAAGATTTTTCAAAGGGTGATTATATATGTCAATATTCAGGATTTATTTTCGATACCCAAGATGTAATTAAACCCGAATATCAGTCCAATTATGTTTATCAATATTCCAAAAAATACAGCATAGATGCTATCAGTCCTACATCGTGTTATGGTAGATTTGCTAACGACCCACTTGATAGACGTAAAGAGAACGCTGAAATAAAAAATTACAAAAACTATATTGTAGCAAAAGTTGTTGCGACAAAATCAATAAAAAAGGACGACGAAATATATGTAGAATACGGTGAATTTTTTTGGACTGATTTTAATAATTTAGAAGCATTAAGTGAAACACAAATTGAAAAATGCAAGAAAAGATACCCTGCTGTTCGTCGATTTATACGAGAGAATTATCATTATGTTTAGATTTTATTATCTATTGTTTAATATATAATAAAATATGAGTTCTTATCCACCACCATCAAATAATGGAAGTATTTATAATAATAACGCATTTATTGGGCGTGAAGAGACGAGCGGCGGAACTAAATTGGTGTTAGATTTAAGTAATTATGTTCGGTCTGATGCAGGAACATTTTCAAGCGATTTAGAAACTGAACGAAATCTCATCATTGGAAATGAAACCCAAACCATGGCGTATACCAATGCACGGAATGCATCTCTACTGCAATGTGTTGATAAAACAACTGATATATCATACGCTAATAGTCAAACCACAATTGCTGGTGATTGTCAAATAAGTGGGGATTTGTTATTAACTAATTCAATTCCATCTGAAAAAGTTTCAGGATTAACATCCAAATTGAGTGAAATTGATACCAATTTAGCAAATATTAATTCAAATGATTTAGATTTATCTGCTTTACAAACATTTCAATCCCAGCAACAAACAAAAAATATATCACTGGATACTGAAATTGCCGATTTAGAAGCAAAAGATACATCATTAGATGCTGATATTGCAAATATTAATTCCCTTATTGGAACACACGCTACGTCTATTGCGACACTGAATACTAATCACGATACACAACAAACTTTGATTGACGACTTGGAATTCTTTGAAACAACACAAATAACTAAAAATACTGCACTTGATGCTTCTGTATTAGCAATTGAAACGATAAATACTGCCCAAGATACAAGATTAACTGCTCTTGAAACGTATGATGCTGTAAATGACACGGTGATAACTGCATTGCAAACGAAAGACGATGATTTAGATAATGATATTTCTGCAATTGAAACCGATATTACTGCATTACAGAATGCCGATTTAGTTTTACAAACCAATATCACATCAAATGATAACGATATAACTGCTTTAACTGCGTCTATTGGTTCAATAAATAGCACATTAGCATCTCATACATCGTCCATTGGTGCTACTGATACACTAACAGCATCTCACAAATCTTCTATTGCGGTATTAGATGGGTTTAAAACATCGCAAGAAAGTTATAATACTACAAATGATACACTAACTGCATCTCATAGTGCGACTATTACATCACATAGCACTGATATTGCAACCAATACGAGTGATATTGCGACAAAAGAACCGATTATTTCATCATCAAATAGATTAAATTCGGCGTATATTGGCGATGGTTCTGTAAGCAATCTACAATTTCAAACTCTTGCTGGTATTGCGACTGGTTCGTCAATTGAAAGCAGATTTACAACCATAAATAATACGCTCAACAGTCTTGATATAGACCAAACCACTTTGGAGAACCTTCAAGCAGTTGACCTTACCAATTTTGCAAATATTGGAACTCAAATCACTGCGTTAGAAGATTATGATACGGCAAATGACACTGCTATTACAAATATCGAATTAGATATTACTACTTTGCAAACAAATGTCGCAAGTAATTTAACTTCTACTGCATCAAACACAGGAAGGTTGAATGTATTTGACACCACATTTGCAGCACATACGACTGATATTGCTGGAAATACGTCGTCCATTGCTACTAATACAAGTGATATTGGAACACTACAATCTGACATGACAACCGCCCAATCAGATATTCTAACAAAAGAACCAATCATTTCAAGTAGCAACCGATTAGGTTCTGATTTGGTATCTACAAATGTTGATAGCAGTTCAAATACATTAGATATTATTTTGCAGTCATTAACTGATATAAATACAAATCAATCTACAACCATTACGAATATTAATTCGACAATCACTTCGGTTCAAAATCAAATCGCAAGTAATGACACTGAATTATTAAATCTACAAAATCAAGATACAACTCATTCGTCTGAAATATCTACTCTTCAAGGTCAAATGACAACTGCAAATACAAATATTGGAACGAAACAGGATACCATAGATGCTGGGAATAAATTGTCATCTGCTCTTGTATACGATACCACTGAATTGGATACGATTGACAATATAATTGTGAGGATTGACACTGATATTGCTACCAAACAGGATATTATTGATACAAATAATAAACTTTCTATTGCGAATGTAGATATTACTTCATCAAATATTCAATTCGCAGACTATGGTTCCAGTATTTCAACAAAATTGACGGCATTAGACGGACAGATTTCGACTTTAACTACTCTTCAAAATGGAGATGTCGCCAATTTTACAGCAATTGATGATAATTTCACTCTTATTGAAGGACAAATAAGCACTCTACAAAGTGATATTGTGAAAGTTCCATATTTGGATAATGTGACAAGTGATGTGCAAAATCAAATTGACAATCTTATTTCATCTGATTTACCAAGTGTTGGATACGACACACCAACTACAACGACAACCATCGCAAATACAACACAAGTGTCAACTTTGAAGTTTTCTGCTGATGCTTCATTGCAAACAACTGCATTTACCTCTGCAAAAGATACTGCGTTATCCACTGCATCGTCTGATATTGGAACACTACAATCTGACATGACAACCGCCCAATCAGATATTAGTAGCAATACGACTGCGATAGGAACAAAACAAGATGTATTAAATAATTCCACAAATAAATTACCAGCAGACCATCTTGATTTGTCGTTATCTAACCTTCAATATGCTGACTATGGGAGTTCAATAAATACAAAAATGAATGCATTAGATGCGGTGAATACCTCACAAGGAACATTGAATACTTCGTTTACAAATGATATTTCTACTTTAACATCAGGTAAACAAGACGTGATAAATGGAAGTAATGAACTCAATCCATTATATATTGATGCTGGAACAGGTTCGTTATCAACTACTAAAATGCAATATTTAAGTTCTATTACTTCTGATTTACAAACGCAACTTGATGCAGCATCAGGAGGCGGTGGATTGGACGCAAATAACAGTGCATTAACTGGAACAACAACCGCCCAAGCATTGAGTATGAGTGGTCTTATTTCTTCTTTTGGAATTGCTGAAAAGTTCAGCACAAGTGCTACTTGGAATAATTCAGCACACGCTATCCAGTATGATTTTGCAAATGGAGCAATGGTTTATTTCAATGGATTAGGTGATGCAAATCCGTGTAAATTAACATTATCAAATGTTCCAACAACCCAATATACAACCCAAACATTTTCTATACTTATTGATACTTCAACTCACAAATCATATTGTTCTACAATTAAACTAAATGGAAATAATAACGTTGGTTCTATGGTGTTTAATGGCGGTGCATCAAATGTTGATGTTTCTGGCGCAACTGGTATGGTATTACAACAAGTCACATTTATTTTCCTTACATCTACTACACCTTGGAAGATGATTAGTAATGTCACTTCATTTGCATAAATATTTTTTTTAAATTAACTATCATATAATATTTAATTTAAAAATTATTCTGTTGAACTTGTTTTGCTCCAAGTGTCAAAATTCAATAATACTTGCCGAATATTTAGATTGTCATTTCCTTTTGTATGCGTTATCACAAACCGTATATATAAAAATCGTTTAGACGTGCTTATATTTTGTTGTTGAAATGCTCCATTTGTGTATGCCGAAGCAAATGTTAAATGTTGAATAAAAGTCCAAGTAGACCCATCATCACTGCCTAAAACGGTTATCTGTTCTGGTCCTCTTGATGGATTATTATCACGTCCTTTAATTTGAATATTATTCATTTTTACTTTAAAAGGGAACTTCATTTGAAACCATAAACCATCTACTGAACCACTGTTATGAATGGTTGTAAAATAATGACCTACGCCACCACCTGTATAAATATCACCTGTTCCACGATAAACACCTGTCACATTGAAATTTCCTTGAAATACACCATCTAAATAATATCCAAGATTATTTACAGACGAATAAGCACCTCCTCCTGCCCATAAATTCAATTGACTACCACTTTCAGGGTCAGAATTAAACATATGTGGTGGTGCATGTTGCAACCAAGGTTTAGATGATGATGCATAAGAATAACTGGACGCTAACAATTCATAATCATCATTTTTATATGCATCTCCATCACCGCTGACAGTAAAATTATATCTACAATCATTATATGTTTTTAATGAAGATTGATTGAATGCTGTTTGTAATCCATTGAAATTGCTTGGAAATGTTATATTTGTTCCCAATTCAGTGCTACCGCCTTTTGTGCCGAGCAAATATTTGTTTACTGATGAAACAGATGTAGAACTCATTGTTATATATAATTGGTATATATAATAATTTGAAAAATAAAAAACTCTTTATATTATATAAAAACAATGGCGAGTTATCAACCTCCAAATTCTAAATATGACACTTTATACAATCCTGATTATTTTATAGGAAGAGAAGAACAAAATGCATATTCAGACCAAATTCAACAATTTAATGGCGATTTTGTAAACCGTGATGGGTCTTCAATTATGACTGGCGGACTAACAACTCCTTCAATTACTTTATACAATAATGGAACAATTCAATATTCTGATGATACTATACAAACAACCGCATTTTTAGCAACAGACCGCTCCGACGCAGACCAAAATAAAGTGAAATTAACACGCCAATCATACGATGCAGATACCAATACGACTGAAATTATAGGCAGTTTAAAAATCAGCAAAATCATTTATGCTGATGATAGCAATCAAGAGCAAGTAATTGCTTTCACAAATACAATGAACACGTCAATTGATAACACACTGTTTCGCACAACTGATATTTCATTTGATTTTGGTTTATTGAAAACTACAATCGGAAATAGTTGTCATATTAATTCTTTAACTTGTGGAAACTTTAATACTACACATCTTTCAAATACGACTTCCAATTTGCAAACACAAATTTCTGCGAATACAAATAAATTGGATTTAATTACCACACATAATGACGGAATGGATATTAATGGGTATATTTCATTGCCGACTATCTCATTAAATAATTCCAGCGGATTTTTGTCTTTTTTTGACAACACAATCCAACAAACTGCCTTTACAGACGCACATAAAAACAAATTAGAAGCAATTAACGGCGATACGGATACGTCATTACAAACACAAATAAATGAAATAAATGATGATTTGGTTGTATTAAATAATGAATTAAATGTTAACTCAGAAATCGCAGAAATTGAATATAAATTACAACATTTAGTTTTAATTGATGATGATTTATCACCATCAGAATATCATATGAATTCAGATTTATTAGTAGTAGGCACAGTTTCATCTGCAAATATCACAACAATTGAAGATAAATTACAACATCAATATACAACTTCATCAGAAGGTATTGATGCAACCCAATTTAATTCACAAGTGATAGTTAATGATAATTTACATGCTGATAGCATTTCAACACCATCATTAGAATTCAATAGCAGTCCTACACCACAAACAAGACCATACACAGATTTACTTGACGATAAATTAACCAACACAACATTAATTAATTCATCTAACAGATTAGACTGTAATTTAATTGGTAATGGTTCTATTAATAATAGCAATTTTCAACACTTATCAAATATAGATTATAATATAAAAAGCAAATTAGAAGAATTACAATCACAATTTAATAATAGTCATCCAGATTATTATGAATGGACGGTCAATGCTATTGATGTTATTGGTGTATCACATACTGGAAGTAGTGGTTTTGGTCAGGGGGATGTCCTCAATTCAACACGTACATATTATTCATACAATCATAATTCTACATTTTTTAATTCAACAAATAGATTATATCCTGGTCGTTATGAATTAATTATAACAGTAAATGGTGGAAGTTTTAATTGGATACAAGAATTACATTCATATATAAGTATTTGTCATTTATCAAGTTGTGTTGATGACTTTAAGTCAGGTGTTCATCATGACTCGTCTATATCAGAAGACCCGTATATATATTACACTATGTCTAAAAACTTTGAAGTGACAAACAATGAGTCGTATTTTACGCTCACAACAAGACACTGGTTTAAAGCAAATTCAGGATGTAATATAAAAGGACAATTTCAATTGAAACGATATTTATTTTAATAGAAAATAAAATATAATAATATCTTGTAAATATATAAATAATATAATATGGGAGAATTAATTAACTTCTATGAATTGGACGCTGTAAAAGCATTACAACCAAAATCAATCAATCCTAATTTTGATATACACCAAATTAAAGTGCCATTTAGAATGTGTGTGATCGGCAGTTCAGGTTCGGGAAAAACCAATATAACTATGAACTTGCTGTCATTAATGAGTGATACATTCAACAAAATTGTGCTGTATACACGTAATAAAAATGAACCACTGTATGAATATTTAGAAAAAGCAATACCTGATGAAGGAATGTTGGAAATTCACGAAGGATTAAATCATTTGAATACTTGCGATTTAGATAACGAATATTACGGACAGACTTTGGTAATATTTGACGATTTATGCAATGAGAAAAATCAACGACAGATTGGAGAATTATTTTTACGTGGTCGCAAACTTGGTGTCAGTTTGGTCTATTTAACACAAAAATATAGTGAAGTTCCAACACTTGTTCGAGAGCAAACATCATATTTGATTTTGAAAAAAATTTCTGGTAAGCGAGATATTGTCGCCATATTGAGAAATTATTCATTAGATTTAGAAATACACGAATTATTGAAAATCTATCAGTATTGCATCAGCACCGATATTTTAAATTTTTTATTGATTGATTTAGAAGCACCAGCAGAAAAAGCATACCGAAAAAACTTTGATGAAGTATTAAATGTCGATTATTTTACAGCAAATAATGATTAATGACAAAAAATTATTATAATTACATAATATATACAATTATAATAATAATGGAAAGTGTTGTCAATAAAAAATTCCCATCTGAAAAAGCAAGACAGCAATATATAAAACAGCAAGAGTTATCTGAACTTCAAATGGCACAGCAAAATGATGATAAAATATCTGCTGGATTGAAAGATTTAGAATATGATGTTATTCCAGCAATTGAAGACACAAGAAGTTTAGCAGAGCGTGAACACGATACTCAATTACAGCAACAGACTGCATATAAAAATGCATTGCAGTTAATGGATGGTGATAGTCATGAAGCAAATGTGTTGCTTTCAAAAATAACTCAACCAAATTATATTACTTTCAATAGATACTATTTAGAAATATTTGAAGGGTTGAAAAATCAAATTGGAAAATTGCATCCAACAGAGGCATTTCAGTTTATCCAATAATATATTTCCAAAAAACAAATCACACAAGGTGTGGACATTCCATCACAAACCGTTCTTGATGAATTAAAAACAACCTTACAAGACAAATTCGCAGACAATACCAGTGCAATACAGGACGCTTTGTTAAAACTTGATGCATTGCAACAAACAATACAAGGCGGAGTTGATGCCGTTTCGTATGCATCCCAAAATCTACCAAGTGGAGATGCTATTAGCAATTTAACTGCATCTGTTGATGATGACGCAAAAGATGCTAAGGATGTAAATGATTTTTTGCAAACGATTACACAAGGAACTTTATCCAATATTTCTACTGAGGATTTTACTAATACACCCACTGGAAAAGCAAAAGATGATACACAACAAACGATTATGAGTAATACTTATACTGATGAAGAATCACAAACAATAGTCACAAATATCAATAGAATATTTTCTGCTATTCGATTTGAAACATCTGATAACATGAAACCTGAATTGAAGCAATCATTTTTAGATGTTAGAAAAATTATTGAACCAAATAAAAAAGGAAAAATTCCAACCAAAAATAAAACCATTATGAAATATTTGAATAGCGATTTGTATCGCACTGCATACAACTTGGCACTGCAAACCGTCCAACCCGACGCTTCTACCACGATGCTTACACAACAACAGCAACAACAGCAACAACAAGACCCTCCTGACCCTCCTGATGCTGACGATAAAGTTAAAACTATATTCAATACTCCCACCAAAAGTGGTAATGGTTATGGCGGACGTAGACGAAGACGCAGAGCATAAGACCACAATTTAGGGGTGAAAACGACCTTTTTTCATACAATAACATCCAATATAATCTAATCTTATTGTATATACACACATGGCGGTCTATTTAAGGAAAAATTACAAACTTTTCGGCAAACTCCAACTGCATAACGGTCATTTATTCAACAATAAATTAATGGTTTATTACGCTACTGGGTCTCCTTTTCAAAAGTTAAAGACAAAAACGATAAGTAATGATTTGGCGACTATTTTGCTTGATATACTCGATACAGAAGGCAAAAATGAAATTAATCAAAGCATAGTTGGTCGTCTAAGTGATGAAGAACGAGTAATATTTAAAATGCTTATGGATATGTCAGGACTAACACAACAGATGAAGTATACACATCGTCCAAGAACCATAGATGAGGTTATTGCAAGGTTTAAAATATTGCAAGGTAGTATAGATGCAGGTGGTGATAATGAACTGATTGTAGATGAATTGGAAAGTTTAGTAAAAATATTGAAACTTGCTGGAAGGATTGTATCCACACCCTAAATTACCCCCTAAAACCTAAAATACCTATGAAATTGAAACTATCTGTATAGAACGAATATATACCAAATATACAAATATTTTTGTAGGTTTTTTAGGTTTTAGGGGGTAGATATAGGGTGTATTGTATTCTACACAAATAAATAATAAAATAATAAAATAAAAAATAAATGGAATATATATAGCAAAATAATGATAGCACTTTTTTTCGTCATTGTTGTAATGTCTTGTGTTTTGTTCATGGGTATTTTGGAAATTGTGAATTGTGTTTTTCTAGACTATCGTCCTTGGTTTTATTCCAACAGAAAAAATAATATGTAGCATTATAATATAAAACAAAAATGACCGAAGTAGACGAATACGAAAACTACTCATTGGTTCTAAATTCATCGCATATTGTTCCCAATACAGGCAACAGCATTTTCAAATATAATTTTCAATCAACAGTCAATTTTAAAGATGCATCTGTTAGTTTAGGGAGTTTACAGATATATTATAGTTGGTTCAATATAAGCGAAAAATTGAATAACAACAGGTTCACTTATAAATGGTTTGATAATGCTGGTGTATTGAATACCGTATATGAAGTAAAAATACAAGATGGTTTTTACAGTGTCAATGACTTGAATGAATATTTGCAATCCATATTAATTTCACGAGGTCATTATCTTACACAAGTTAGTTCAGGCAATCATATTTACCATTTAGAGTTTACAACCAATGCAATCTATTATGCAATTCAATTAAACACTTATGCGATGCGACCAGCATCTGCTGATTATACAAGAGGTTCAACTGACTGGGCGTTTCCAAGCGAATATACAACAGTTCAAATGATTTTCAATTCAACAAGCAAATTCAATGAATTAGTTGGATATAATTTAGGCGTTTATCCCGAAACATCAGACACATTAAATCATACATTTTTAAGCAACATTACTCCCAATATGAACCCAGTTAGCAATCTATTGATGTCATGCTCACTTGCAAATCAAGGCGGATTTTCAGACCCATCAAATCTCATTTATACATTCAGTTCAGGACAAGCAGAGTTCGGTCAAATGATAGATAGGCAACCAAATTTATCAAATCATATACGAATTGCAGACGGACAATATAGCAATTTTACAGTTAATTTTATCGACCAAAACTTACAACGTGTAGATATAAAAGACCCAAATACAGTAATTATATTGCACTTTAAAATTAAAAAAATAAATTCCAAAGTATAAGTATTAAGGAATAAAATTAATGCCCATCAAATTCAAAAATGGTAGAATGGTGAAAAAATCAATTATCCCAGTTCAGCAACCTCCTCCACCTATTCAGCAACAAAATGATGAAGATGAAGAAGTAAAAAAACCAGTCCCCACTTCCAAATCCATTTTACAAGATATAAAAAAAATGAAGATTGAGGAAAAATCTCACAAATCTGTTTCTGATGAATCAAGAGATGCAAGATTAAAAAAGTTTGTTTCTTTGAAAGTTATTTAAGAAAGAAAATAAAATAAAATGTATTTCCAATATTTTATTTTCTATTCATATGTATATACAATAAAATGGATAAACTTGTTCTTGAAAAAGCAATGGAAGCGTCTTCCGAAGAAAATGTGTCGCCTTTCACCTCTTATCAAATGATTTCGACAAAAGACCAGGCATCTGCTGGTAATTATGGTTCCGCCCAATCCGTATTTGAGACAATTTCTCTTTCCAATTCAGGCAAATGGACTGATTACAGTGAAGCGTATTTTACTATACCTGTTATTATAGTTGCATCGACCAAATTAGATGCTGTTGACAGCATTGTTGCATATACTGGTAGTCATTTACAGTATGCTGACACGCTACTTGGTCTAAAAAATAGTAATTTAAATCTTATTAATTCTATTCAGATTGACTATGGTAATACCCAAATGGTTCAGGCATCGGATTATATTAACGAATATCTTATTTACAAACAGCATGAAACTATGTCCGAACAAGATGAACTACTAAATGGTAGCACTATTGGATATGCAAAGGATTGCTCGACTTCTTGGTATTATTCTGATGAAAGTGGTATTGGAAATAATCACAGTGATGCTCCCACAGAACAATCTGCTCAAAACGTCCAAATCCAAAATGATGGTCTTTTTAGAAGACAGCAGGAGTTCAAATCTGTTTCCGCACACTCCATGCAAAAAGATGTTGTATTAGGCGGTCTTACACAGTTAAAGGAGGCAGGTCAGTGTTATATTGAAAACTTTGATACTCATCGTGTGATGCATTACAATGCGATTGTTAGATTGAAAGACCTTCCAGTGTTTCAGCATTGTGGACTAATGAAAGGTGCTAATTGGAGAATAACTATGCAGTTAAATACTTGTATATTTGATGTTTATAAAAATGACGTTGGTAAAATGGAATTCGCACCATCCACTTTTTCAGGTAAACAGACCAATCCAGTTATGGTTTCACAGTCCAAAACTCAATTCAAGGTCACATCAGGTAGTGGAACGACAAATAGAACTGCCTATTCAGGTGCTATATGTTTGCCTGATAGAAGTATTACTACCGTGAGTTGCAGTGTAGGTTCTGTATTGTATTCTAAACATTCAGGATTACAGGGAATTGACGCCCACTTCAAGAATGTTGAACTTCATGTCCCTACCTATACTCTTAAACCCAGTGTGGAAACTGCATTGCTCGGATTAGGACAAAAAAAGGTATCCTTTAATGAAGTTATTAGTTTCGTTCAGCGTGGTAAATCAGGTGTGTTTAATGAATTGATTACCAATGGTCTCGCACGAATGAAGAGAATGATTATTTGTCCTATTCTTGCATCTTCTGGAAATGGAAGTCAAATGGTTGACCCATTCACTAGTCCATTCAGCACTGAACCAGCAACTTGCTCCCCTTATATTATGGATAATTTCCAAGTTAGAGTTGCTTCCAGTAATCTTTTTCATACTCCCATTCAGTATTCTTATGAGAGTTATTTGAGTGAAATGAGTGGTAAATATGGTATCAATTCCAATATGGAGGCAGGACTTTCTTCTTCTCGTATTTCGTTTACTGACTGGCAGAACAATTATGGTTATATTGTTGTTGACCTTAAACGTAAAAATAGCAGTGATGATAGTGTGCCTTTGTCTTTGCAGATTAGTGGTAAAGTTGTATCTCCCAAACCATTGGATTTCTATGTGTTTGTAGAAGTAGAAAGAACTATGACTTATGATGTAGCAACTGGTAAATTGCTCAGTAAGGAATAAAGCAATTCCGCTTGCAGTCGGCGACTACGTCTAAATAAGCAATTATTTTTGGTTTAACCTTTTTTAAAATTTTGGTATTTCAATTTATATTATAAAAATTAAAATCTCTATAATATACATACATATAACGCAATAATGGATACAGTTGAAATTAATTTGAGTGTTCCTCAACACAAAAAACTATTAAGCGGACTACCAGTGATGGTAAAACATTCAAGCATTGGTTCAGGACCAAGTATTCATTTAGGAAAAATGAATTATTCTAAATTGGAATCACATTACCACAAAGGCAAAGGTGCCATGCTACAACTAACTGCTACTGAATTGAAAAAGAATAGTTCATTATCAGGTGGTAAATTTAGCATTGGAAAAGCAATCAAGAAAGGTAAACAAGCAGTCAAGAAAGGTAGACAGATTTCCAATACAGTCGCAAAAACATCTGACAAAATCAATAAAAACATTCAAAAAACAGACAAGGTCATTCAAAAAGTCGATAAGATTGTAGATAAAGGTGAAATAATCGGTCAATTAGGTATTCCTTATGTTTCTGCAGGTTATAATGCTTTGGATTTAGCAACGGATGCCGCAGCAGAAGCGTCAGGTGAAACAGCAAAGCACTCCAAGAAAATCAATAAGCACGTCCAATCAGGAAATAAAATCATTCAAGGAAATTATGATTCACAGAAATCAGTCTATGACCAAAATGCAACTGGAAATGCAAATGAAAAAAGATATGGTTCTGGTGTAAATCCATATTTACCAAAACAACTCCAAGGCGGTTCATTTAGAGCAAGGTCTGGCGGTTCATTTAGAACAGGAGGAAGTTTTCGTGTCAATGGTGAAGGTGTCAAATTAGACACAACTGAAACGACGATAATGAAACCAACTCACAACTCATGGAACCCAATTCAAGAAAAAACTCTTCATAAATGTAAGCATTGTGGAATGTAGTCCCAAATTGCTACGCATCAATATCGCTCTAAAAGTCTGTCAGTATACTCCATTATATCTATCTCTATAATTTTCGAAAAAAAGTGTGTAGATTTGCGAAAATGTATATATTCTTATAGTAAATTTACATTTTCGCAATTTCACACACTTTTTGAGAGATATTGAAGTATATATATCTACTGACAGACTTTTAATAAAATGTTTTGTAATAGTAATAATGACGAAATATTTTGAAAGTATAAATGATAAAGAATTGTTGTATATATTCAACAAAATAGATGTTCCCATTAATTTTATTGGTATCAAGCAAGAGTTTAGAAATATCAAGGCAGGTCAAGGATTTTATATTGTGAATTTGGAAGATGATATGCACGGTCTTGGAACTCATTGGACTGCTTTTTTTATAGTGAATACATTTTGTATTTATTTCGATAGTTTTGGACTGCCTCCTCCAATGGATATTGTAAGGTTTGTGAAAGGATATACGGTGCTATATAATCCGCATCAAGTTCAGCATATAATGAGTAATGCATGTGGATACTATGTGATTGATTTTATAAATTATTTCGATAACATAACAAAAGTTGAATTGGTTAGTAAACCGAATGTGAATTTCCATATAAGTAAGTTTGTTGAACCATTCAATATAAATAAACGTTCAAATAATGAGAGTGTTTTAAAACGACGAATTAAAAACATTTTAAATAGATAAATTATTTTCTTTTATTATAACATATACAACAATGAAAAAGATTGGTGTTAAAACTCCTCCTCCACGTGAAGAAATGCCCGAAGTTTACAAATCTATTGAAATAGAACAACCATCACTACCAGTTATTCGTGAACATAAATCTCTATCCATTAAGGATTTTTGCGATTTGGACTTGAAACGCCTTCCAACCCTCAAATCACTCCTACGTACACTACAAGAAGATGAAGTCCTTGATGAACTATCAAAAGCAATGCATCACGTGATTGAACTTGAAAGTGTTGGCGGTGAAACCGCCTCCTTGAAAAAAGAAATTGCATTATACGTCATGCACGAAGTAGAAAAATTTGAATTATCCGCCCATTCAGGAGCAAAAAAGAAAGAATTAGTTGTATCTTTGGTGCGAAAATTATTCAAAGATGATGAAGTCATTACCAGTCTTGTCGTAGACCATTTGATGCCTCATTTGCGTCAGGTAGGTGTATTACGACGGTTATTTCTACGAGCATATAGATATTTTGCAAAAAAGGTGTAAAGGAAACCTTGAAACATTTAATGATGAAACAAATATTACAAAAAGTAATTGACAAAAAAATAGCATCTAAAACACTATTGACATTCTATACTGAAAATAAATCTACTCATACAATCGTTTTAAAAACATTTTTATCCGAGTTCCTAATCAATCTCATAACGAATGGTCATTTTGCAAAAATGTTGTTATTGTTGATAATAATAATCTAATCTGATATTTTTTCTACTGACATAATTATATAATTATTTGTTCCATCAACATGCACTAATGGATTTTTTATAACCTCTTGAAATGTATATTTATTAAGTCTGCTACAATTAAGTTTTATTAAACTACTTCTATTAAGAGGAGTTTCATCGTCGAAATCTACCTCAAAAATCTTGTTGTATAAATATGAACTTAAAGTAGTTTGAGGTTCATCTTCTTCGTAGTATATTTCTGTTGAGTTGGCATAGAAAATAACTCTATACAAAGGACATAATGGTGCAGGAACTCCAACCACTTCAATGACATCTTGTGTTTGTTGAGGCATTATTGTTGTTATAGTTATATGATGGTTTGATATAGACTTCAAATCCATTTCACTTTTTTTTCAATTTTTTTTTCCCTACTGATGACCTATTCAGCGTTTTGAATATTGCGTAAACGTGAATAGGTCATGCGAGTAGTTTTTTTTGATATTACTCTGTTATGATGGATATAACTTGTTCCAATTTTCATTCCTGCTACATGTGGTTGAGTTTCTAAATAAAATTCTTTTTTTTCTTCGCAATGTAAAAGTCGCACTCCTTGTTTATTGAACTGACGATATGTAGGATTGACATATTCAATCGGCAAAATATATCCTGTGAAACTTTGTCTACAGATAGGACATTTTTTATTATTTATTCTTTTGACACAATCCACACAAAATATATGACTACAAGGCAACTTGCAATCACTTTTATTTGGACGACTATATGCTTCCATACAGATACAACATTCATCATCATCACAAGTATAAAGTTGATTTGTAATTGAAAGTTCTTGTACACGAGGACGATATTCTCTTCTTCTTCTTCTTTGTACACTTGAAACAGGAACTTGCGACTGCCGAAAATGAGGTTCATTTATGTGAGGCACAATCTGCCTATGAGTTGGAGCAGGTCTTAAATTAGGTTGGTGAAATCGATATTCTACATTACTTGGAGAATGAAGTATTACTTCGTTCCTTTGACTAGTATTATTTCGTTCAGTAAAAGTAATTTCGTTCCTTTGACTAGTATTATTTCGTTCAGTAAAAGTAATTTCCACATCATACCCTGTCAAATTTGCAATAAATTCTTGTAAGATTGTGTTCATTGTGTTGTATATGATGGATGAATATAGACTTCAAGTCCATTTCACTTTTTTTTCACTTTTTTTTTCTCCTGCTGAATTCACTTTTTTTCCCAAAATTAAAATCTTGTTCTATACTATATATAAATAATATAGAATGCCGAATGCTTGGATGCAACACGTTGCTGAATTTCGTCAATCTCACCCAAATCTATCATATAAGCAAGTTTTACAAGAAGCAAAACATACGTATCAACCCCAGTCGAAATTGGTAGGAGGTTCATTGAATGCAAAAGATACCACTGCATTAATCAAGTCATCATATGATATTAAAAACAAAAAAGATATTGGTGATTTCAAAGTTGATAAATCATTGTCAGGTAAGCGAACCAAAGTTTATTTCAATGAAAAAGAAAATAAACCTGTTATAGTGCATCGTGGAACTAAAAGCATACAAGATATGGGAAGTGATGTTGGATTGGCGTTTGGTCACAGAGGGAAAAGATTTAAACACGCCAAGAAGATGCAAAAGAAAGCAGAAAAGAAATATGGAAAGGATAATATGCAGACGTTAGGACACAGTTTGGGAGGGATTGTTGCCGAAGAAATAGGTAATAAATCTCAATCTGTTATTACACTTAATAAAGCAAAAACTCCATTTGGATTGAATAAAAAACAATCTAATCAACACGATATAAAAACTGCGAATGACCCAGTTAGTGCCTTGAATTATTTTCATAATAAAAAGAATAAAAATACTACTTCTGTTATTAAATCAAAATCTGTAAATCCTTTAAAGGAACATAGTAGTGATACATTAAAACGAGTGAAAGATGAAAAAATATTTGGAAAAGGTATAACACGTAAAGAACCTTTACAATCACATAAACCAAAAAATGTAGTTGATAAGTTTCTAACTGGATATACCAAGTCAGTTTCTGATGCATTAAAAAAACATCAACATACTCAAATTACTTCCATAAAGATTGTTAGAACTCCATTGAAAAAACTATTACAATCAGCAATTAATGTATTTTCAATGGGACGTGCAGATAAAAATAAAATAGATAAAAACTATGATGACTATTTCCATTTATACATCATTATTAATAACAAGTTTATATTGGAAAAGAATGAAGGAATTAATTTCGCCAAATCAACAAAGATACCAAAAGGTTCAGAAACAATGATAGTTAAAGAAATCCCATCGGTATCTATTAAAGATTTATTGACGGAAACAAGACGCAAACAAGGTTCTAAATATTTTCGTTATAGTGCGTCATCAAATAATTGTCAACGATTTATTCAAGATTTACTTATAGCAAATGGAATAGGAAATACAAATTATATTCAGTTTGTAAAACAAGATACAGATGCTATATTCAAGTCTTCAACTTTTCGTAAGTTTGCAAATACATTAACAGATACTCATGCAATCATTAAAAAAATATAACAATTGCGGTTGCAGTCGCCAGATACTCTATTCTATTGGAATATTAAATGCATATTGAAGCACACCCTAAATTACC
>JACKZZ010008346.1_pt1 | contig 17382 bp, 10 predicted proteins | sample 8027871 | NCBI WGS metagenome assembly JACKZZ01 (sample SAMN15724774, study PRJNA655200) | protist metagenome | isolation source: fluorescence activated cell sorting (FACS) single amplified genomes of... | place: USA: West Boothbay Harbor, Gulf of Maine | collected 2000-07-19
CGCACTGCGACACCGTCTGTTGGTCAGTCGGACTGGAGGCGATTTTCTCGCTGACAGCCTTCGCCTCCGTACTCGCTTCGAAAGTGACCGTGCTGGTGCCCACCTGGATTTCCTGCTCGGGACAGGTGGTAGGAGCCTCTGATAGTTGAGGTACGCTTCGTCGGCAAAACACATTGTCCATCTCCGCCGGCATGTCTGTCACAAGGTCCGCGTCATCAACAGTTTCTTGCGTGTGCAGCCTGCACTGTACCGTGCCCGTGGCTGCGTCTCGGTGCCCCGAGAAGGCGGCGCACGCCTCGTCCTTTGCGCACTCATCGGCGCACAAACCGAGGTCGGCCGCGTCGCCGAGGTCCGTAGTACGGTAGGCCCCGGAGGAATGGACCTTTTTGCCGTTCACGACCTCGAACGCGACAGCAGTAGAGTTGGCATCGGTGCCGGTCGTTGGGCATGACAGCGGAGGCGGAGTCGTCGTCGTTGGTCGAGAGCACAAGACGAAGTCGTTGTCCTCTGCCGAGGTCTCGGCTACCCTGTCACTCAGCTGATATTCAGAGTACAGCTTACAGACGATTTTGTCGCCGTCCTGTTTCCCGCTGAAGCCCCCACAAGCAGTCGGCGAATTCATCTCGTCACACGCAGCTCTGCAGTCCGACAGATCAGCCGGATCTTGGATTACCCTTTGCCCGCAGGAAGCCTTTGAAGAATCGACACCCTCGGGACAATCCACCGCTTCCAGAGGACCAACTCGAAAGTCAGTTTTGCGATAAGTCAATTTCCGCAGCTCTGTTGTAGATTCCTGCATCTGCTTCTTTTCCACAGGATCATACCCAGCTGGGCATTGCAGGGAATCACGCGCCGGACAGACTCCGCAAAAGCGGTAGGTCCCTCTTCTCCACCCGTAATTAGCGCGAGTCCATTCTTGCAGCGTGATCGCGTTTGCCGTTTCGTGAATCAAAGCCCCCGAATTTTCGAGTTTATCAGATTTCCGGTACAGCCCACATTCGGCGACGGCGGTTTCGATGTCCTCCCCCTCAGCCACCGGGTCCCCCCACTGCATATACCCAACGCAGTCTGCATCGGCAGCACACTTCGCCGCACACTCTCGGGGAGTTTTCTGCCCATCTTCAATGTCCTGCAGCGGAATGAACTGACCAGAATGGGCATACCACACTTCCGGCATCTCCACCCAACATTTGTTTCCGTCCTCGCCCGCCTGGTCCGCTCCCCCCACGATGCTGAAGAATTTCCCGCAGTCCGAGTCATCGCCTCCGCACAGTGGCAGCCACTTGTCGCTGTTTGAAGCGCACACGTCATCGCCCTCTTCCTCCTGGAGTGCCGCGACGCCGTTCCCCGTGCGCTCTGCACTGTGTGTCGCGCCTGCAGTCGTCTTTACGCGAACGCTCGTACGTTTGGCTTTATTTTTGCCGCCCTGCAAATTCAAAAGCTTAAACGCGTCCGCCGGAGACAGCAAAACGTCTTGGCTCATCGTGAACAACGCGAGCAGGCCGCAGCCGCGCGGGGCCAGCCGAAAAACGGCATGGAGGGCTTTTTTGCTTGCGACCGAAGAGTTTAGCGCCATGCTTCTATCTTTCACGGAATAATGAATCGCTTCTACAAATTCAAATCAAATTTTACAAGACGCAAGTGAATTAGCAAAGTAAAGTATTGAACTTTACGAATGTGATAAAAAGGGTAAGGGGAGCAGGTAATCAGCCTCAACCTGAAACCTGAGTTTTCATTTAAATTTTTCGGAGAATAAGTACACGCAGCAGAAGAATGCACGACACCGATGAAGAAATCCATCCTGAAAGTGCCAGCTGTACGAGACCTGACACAGAAAATAACGTCGCCACGTTCTATGCGGTGCACGCACGAACGAGAAAAAAAAATGATATTACAATTACAATTACAATTACAATTTATTCACGAGGGAAACTCGCGAGACTACAACCCTATTTGTTCAACAGAGGAGTCGAAATGAGAGGAGACTCGATCTCTCAGTCCTCGCGCGCGCAGGGACTAACTGCGCGAGGCTCTTCGTTTCAGCGCCCTTACTCCGGGGTCGCATCCGGTTTATATCATAGTATTGCCAACGTTAATCTTGTGATACAGTGGGAGCAGCTGCGCACTTAGGAGGTGGACGAAGAGTCATTTGTCATGCTGGACGACACCGACGACAACTACGACGTTGAGGAACGACACGATCACGAAATACGACAAAAAGCCGCCAAAATCAAAAACAACTCACAATAGCAACACTACACCGAGCATCAAGCACAACGACACCATTGACCGTGCAAGCGCGAAGAATACAATCCACGATAGCGGCGTTGGTGTCTATGCCTCGTCGACGATTTTGCGTGGAAGTAGACAAAAGATCCTTGAAAGAAGGATTGTCATCTGCTTCATCAAAAACTTTTCTTTTTGAATTATTCTGAAACTAGTGGAGGGAATGGGAATAGACACCTCCTCAACTGCGCCGGACAAAAAAACTGCTTTTTGAAAAGTTTCTTTTGCAAGAGCGCACCTTCTAGTACAGGGAGATCACTACAGGGTAGTTTCTTACATTGAAAGCATTAAACCACAATACCGTGCTCAAAAAAGGGCTTTATTTCCCTAGCAGAACCAGAAGTGCCGGGTCTACGTCTAGGTCCATGACCATGAGCATGACCACTATGTCTGTGGAATATACTAAATCAAAAAAATGACACCGCAGGAGCTGGAGCAGGAACTTCTCAGTCCACCACCTGTAGACATTTGATCTCACCCTCGATTTCCTTCTCCAAATCCAGTATCGCTTTGAGGTACGTGCTATCGACTGCAAATATGTCTGGGTCTGATAAAATACAAGAGCCCATTTGTAATGCGTGCTGTAGGTCACGCGAAAATCTGTCTGCCTGACTCGCAAAAGACGCCTACTTATTTCTGGCCATGCTGAAAGCGAATTTGTTCTCATGCAGAACCTTAGGCATTACCAAGCGGCTGCAGAACATGTGATGCTAAGCGGTGCATTGCAGACTCTTTGCACTGTAGAGCTTGGGAAAATTGCATGAAAAACCAATCTTCCAGACCCAGACCCATTTGCCGTGGATACGTGTGTTCGAGCAGGTGCAGTTCGCGGGGGATCCGCCCCGTGCGATGGTGGAACAAAATTTGCTGGATGTCGCGCACTTCTGTGACCAGCTTCTCCAGGATGGGTAAGTGGTGCCGAAGGTACTTGAGCTTGATGAGGCGCTGTTCGTTGCCGAGCTCCCGAACGGCCGGGCTCCCGGTCGTGGCCCCGAGGGGCAACCCGCCCGCCTCTCCCGGAATGCTTGAGGACGCTTCGAGGATGCGGTTCCCCCGCGTCATGCGCGAGATTTCGTTCTGGATCTTGCGCACGTCCCGGTACTCCTGGTAGGCGCTGGGATTCGCGTGCAACTTCAGCGACTCCTTCTCGAGCACGCCCTCTCGCCGCTGGTAAATTTCCTTTTTCAGCCTCTGTTGGGGCGACTTCTCCAAAAGGACCTCTGCGGCGGCCGCAACGTGGTGCAGCGAGAGCGAAGTAGGGGACGAGAAACCTGTTGTACTTCTACCTCTGCTAGTTGTACCTGTGCCTCCTGCTCGTGGTCCTCCTGCTGCGCCGCTCATAGCATGATCCGCAAATAAAACAGTTGTACTCGTGGTCGTGTTGAAGTCGGCCCTGTGCTCCATGATCGTGCCTTTGGGGAAGTCGAAGATCAGCCAACGCAGGTCCTCGAACATCAGGGACTGGCGGGAATTCGACGTAAATTCGTGATTTTTGTTCAACGAGGAGACCCGGGTGAGGTCCAGAAACAGCCGGCGCCGGAGCCGCTGGTCGATGGCGAGCTTCCGTTCCTCCAGCGAACGCAAACTCGCGAGCAGCTTCCCCAGCGCGATCTCGTTGACCGGCGTGAACATGCGGTCGATCTGCTCCCGCTCCTTGTCGGCCGTCAGCGCCTTCCACACGGCCTCCAGCAGTTGCTGCTGGTTCAGCCCGTGAAAGTGGATCTGCAGGGCGAGCAGGAAGTTCTTCAGCAGCAGCGTGCCCTCCGGCGCGAAATGCTGCAGGTACATAAACTGGTCCCCAAAGTGGTCGATTTTCTGGTCCGCCGTGGAAGCAGGAACACTTTCCTCGTCCGTATCGTCGTCCCGGCTCATCTTGCTAGGCCCGACGAGGAGCGCTTCCCAGAGGCGGAGCAGGTTCAGGTCCAGCTTGGTGCTGCACCGGTTGCGCAGCTTGTGAAGGAACTCAAGCTGCGTGATGCGGCCCTGGCTGTCCGGGTCCAGCACGTGGCGCCAGAACCGAATCTTGGACTGGTAGGTTTGCAGCAGCAGCGAGTGCTCGAACTCGTGCTTCGTCTCGAAGCGCGTCTGTTTCCGCAACTTTTTCGGCACCAACTCGGTTTTCTTCTGCTGACCCTTTTTGGTGGAAGAACTGGCCCCCAGCAGACTGCTCAAAGAGGACGACATTTCTTGGTTTTCGATTTTTCCTGCACGACTGGATAATCAAAGTTTATCGATAGCTGCAAAGAAGTTGTTCTTGCTGTATACTAGAAGGCTTCTGGTACCTGCCACTGTCGTGGTGTATGCGACCCGGCTAATATTGGATCGCCATGCATAAGACGTTGCAACAACTCTGACAGTTTTTCGTATGAGTGAGACTCAGGGTGGGAAAATTGTAGAAGCGGTTAGAGGCTCATCTTTATTGGGATGAAACAAAAAGTGATAGATCATATCGGGATGGGCTGCGAGAGGAACCACATGTAGGTGGGTACAACACAGAAGTCACCAAACAGCTACACCTGTGGGCAACGTTGAAAGATCAAAATATGTGCAGCGGAGTACCAGAGGAAAATTTTCGAATGTGCGTAGAAAATGCACTTTTACGTTTAGTTAACCACACAGCACGCCGGCGAACGAAGGAAACGGATACTTAAACCGGCGTCAGAACCGACCGATAAATCGATTGCTCTGTGTCAATAAGACGAACGAGACGCGGACGACAGGTACGGAAGCACGATGAAAATCATGAGCTACTAACCTACAAAACTAGAGTACAGCAACAGCGTCATCAATTTGTTGACGCTTCAGCACGACACCGACGGTGGGAAGCCAGACGAGGTAGCCACAGCTAAACTTACTCAGTACGACACGCACAGAGCGTCTGGTGAGGTAAAAAGAACCGACCCCGAGGTTGTGAAACTAACACCACCGAAAAATATATCCAAAACGAGTACGAAACATTTTTCGCCGAACGCCGCGTACATCGAGATCGGGTGGTCATCTGTGCTGCGACATACACCACCAGTTAGAAGAAGCTCAATTTTCAACTGCCAAAATTATGTTTCGAGAAAAAAAGTATTTGGACATGCCCGTGTCAGGACAGCAGCATGGTTTTTATCATGTAGTCAAATGCTATGACGATTCGTCTGCTACTTCTTTAGCAGCACAAGAAACCGCCGCCGCCTTCATTCTTCGAGCTGGAATTCGATTTTGTGTCGCCTGCCCCCGCGGCCCCTCCCTTGGTGTCGCTGCTGCCCTGCTCCTCGTTTCCGCCACTAGTACCCGTGTCCGCCCAACCTCCACTATCCGCACCGCCGCCCTGCTCCTGCGTGCTATCCGTGCCCTCCGCGGCTCCAGCTCCAAGACCCTGGTCCGTGGTGCACACCACCGCCTTGCCATACAGTGCGTTTTGCGCGTCCACGACACTTTTCTCGTCTGCCAACCCGGGCTGCGTCAAGGTCGACAGATCTGTCCGGCCGCCGGGCCATAAATCCGTTGCATCCCCGTACGTCGCAAGATCCCATTCACAACACGGGTCGCCGAGCTCGAGGCCATTGGTCATGCCGTCGCCGTCCGAGTCGAGTTCGCAAAACTCTTTTGTTATCCTACGCAAAAAGAACCACCGCCATCCCCATAGTGCTCAATCAGAATTATCTTTATCATCTGCCGGCAGGATTATATCAGAATGATTTATTCTTGTGCAGTATGTACTACACACGTCATGCTAGTAGGTGCCTACTATACAACTCCAATTTGTTCTGATATGAGGGGGGAGAATGAAGATTTTTCCTCGTGCTACTGGTGTACTTGTTACTCTGTGCCTTGAAATCTTCGCCAAAACCGCTACCGCGTCTTGCAGCATCTAATTTCCCCCCTTCGCCGTCTACATGCCCCAAGCCCCTGCGCGGGTACCACGGCTGGCCCGACGCATCCACGTCGGCCCCACCTCGCTGCAGGTCATACAGCTGGACGCCGTTAGGAAGTCTTCTCAAGTACATCATGTGGCCGCAGACGGCAGGAAGAACAGAAATGGTGCTCCATAGACTCCACCAGAGAGGGTAGACACAGAGGAACGCGCGACAAGCAGTCGCGATATAGCATCTCCGTACTGGTGTGCGCCGCAGCGTCATCATGGTCGCTGCGTCGGGGGGAAACAAGCGAGTCCGAAATCAAAACTGAGACTGCTGGCGGTCTGAATAAGTAAATGGAACAACTTCGCCAATGCGTATATCAAGAAAATTATGCTTTTGCAATGCTGCAGAATGAATCTCGTGCTATTTTTTTTTCATCAAGGGTAAATAGCTGGCTCGCGTCTACATATTCCGGGTAGAACGAGTAGAAGTAGAGGGGTAATACTCTTCCTGGTGCTACTTGAGCAGCTTTACATCTGATTGGATTCCGATTCATTTCCCTACCAACAAATAACGAAAAACAGTGCTCTGGCCAAAAACGGCCAGCCGAGACATGAAAAGGCAGCACGCGAATCATAGAAGCCTTCTACTTCTTCGGACATATTTATGAACATCGGGCTTGCACGAAAACGAGGGTGGCACGACTCAGGACGATTGTTTTGAACGATGGCACCACAAAAGTGACGGAACGACAAATTTGCACGTGCCTCGTTGCTGTGCATGTAGTACTCATGGCCACTGCAGAGGAGAAAAAAACCGCAAGTAGAACGGCTTTTTCGCGAGCCTTGCGCTGTTGACCGGAATCGAGTAGCGATCGCATGCTTCAGCGGATCTGAGGCATTGTACTATTCTGGAGAGGGGATTGGGGCTGGGGGGAAAAAGAAAAGAAGACGACTTTGTCCGTTAGAATCTGTTGCATGTCCGTAAGTATCTTCGTAGTCGAGGAGGGTGATAGAGAGAGGGTTGAGAAAGAAGAGTAGACTCTTGTCCTCTGCGGGGTGGAGGTACGAATAACTTCAACATCTCGGAAAGCGATTAAAAGGAGGGAATCTAACTACCACTTACCCTGTGCATCTTCATATTCAGAGTACAAGGAGGGGCAATGAAATTTCTACTCGTAGTACACTTTTTCTCTTTGTAGTACAGAAATTGAAACGTACTAGCTCTAGCATGTCTTCAAGGTCAACGATAAAACAGAATAAGTTGGGCACATCGATCCTAGCAGCACAATGAACCGTCCGTCGTCGCATTCGTTGTGTTTGTGGTTGTCCCACTGTCGTCCCCAGGTGCGCCACTGGCAACTCGATTATCGAAACGAAAATCCTTGACTTTCATAACCACAAAAACAAACGAACCCACTAGAGTAGAATGCAAAATACAAGTGCAACAACAGGCTTCAAACAGGTGAAGCCTTTTCATGTCTCAGTACTACAAGAACCATTCCATACCTTACTTACACGGTTCTTCGGGCGGCACCGACATGCCAATCATCTATTAATTGATATGTTAGCACCCATACCGCCTTGCACGCTGTGGCATTGGAGGGGGCAACATGATCTGCATTGATTCTGTAAAAATCAAAACTATTTCCAATGTCACGATTTCTTCACAAATTCAAAAACAAGTGGATGAAGCCAAGCGACTGATTTCCGTCCGATAAAGGTTCGCTCCCCACGCGCCCGTGCAGGTCGGGTCTTCCTTGGTGGGAAATTTTTCGCATCCCTTTCGCACGCACGCCATTGCGTTGCCCGAAAACGACTCGCAAGTTTCCAGCTTCGAGGCGGGAACGCAAGCTTTCGCGACCGCCAACCCATCGGCTTCCAGCTGGTTCAGGCCGACGCTTTCGAGCTCCGTCAGCAACGCCTGGCCTAGATCCGTCAAAATTTCCTTGTCGAACGCACTACTGGCGTCCGCGGAGAAATCTTGCATCGTGCAAGAGTTCAGCGCGTCGCAGACCCCGTCCCCGCCGGCGGTCTTTGCGGCGCAACCCGCCCGCTCTGTGTCCTCCGACCACTCGTGACACACCGCCCAAGGTGAGTTCGCATCCCCTTCCGCCTGAAACCAGCACAATGCCCCGCCGGTGCTGTCCACCACGGCCTCGCAGTCCTCCCGCGAGCTTGTTTTCCCCTCGCATTCGTTGGTCACTTGTTGTCCACTGCTGAACAAAATTCCCCCGTTGCTATTGCTCATCCCGGTGGATGAAGACGAAGCGGGGCCATTAGTACCAGAAGTTCCGCTCGTCTGGCCCCCCGAAGTGGTCGTAGCCGGCGCGTTCGAACTACTTTCACTTCCCTCAGCACCAGACACGACCCAGTCCTGCGCCTCGGCCACATCGCGCGGGCAGATGTCCGCCTGCTCATGCACCGGACCAAACTCTCCGTCGGGGGCCTCCGGGTCTTCTCCGGCACTGCAACTCACGATCTTCAACGCCGCCGCCGAATCTCCTCCACTCTGGTTCCGCTCCGCCAACGCCGGCTCTACTCCGGTGCCGAACGCAAAGCGGAAGCAGCAAGGCCCGAGGCTGGGCGGCGCGCCCGGAACGAGGTTCTCGCCCAGCGTGCCGGTGCAGGAGGAAGCCGGGGCGTCGAGCCGGTACATGGGAGCGCCGGGACACCCGTGCCGCACACACTGCTCCGCATTCGCGGAAAACATTGCGCAGGTGCCGAGGTGCTTCAACGCCGTGCACCACTGCTCGGCGTGCGGTCGGTCCTCCCGGTCGACGTCGGGGAGTCTTTCCTTCCTCAACCCCCCGCTGGTGTCCAGCGCCTGGAAGGGCGACGTTTGCGGTGTGAGTTCGTCCAACACCTCGGGCTGCAAAGATGCAAACCCCGCCACCCGCGCGCCGAGCAACACTTCGTCCGTGGAGTCCACCCAGGCGCACACGGGCAGCTGGTCGCAGGACTGCTGGTCGCTAACCGCGTCGCACCCGTTTTTCCCTCCCACGCACTCCGCGGGGTACACGTAGGGGACCCCGTTTTCGTCCGTGCGCCCCGTGGGGTCCGAGAACGCCGGGCGGAAAAAGCACCGCTGCGCCGCCGGGTCGGCGCCCTCGCACTCCTGTTCCGACCCGGCTTTGCGCGCGCACGCAATGTCCTCCGGGTCGTCGAGTGGCGGCGCGGGCTCTGCTGGTGGAGAAGAGGAGGTTTTCTTTTCGCCAACAATCTGTCGCTCCTGGTGCGCCACGATTTTTCCGCTGTGCCCCGCCTGGCCTGCGCCGGTCTGGTGACCCCCGTGGTGGCCGACTCCACCGGTAGTCTGCTTGATAAGAACTTCTTCAGATTGCGCTTCTTGTGTCGCGACTCCCCCCGCGGCGGTCGCTTCGGTTGCATCTGCATGCGAGACCACGGTTGCAGAATGACCCTGGGCTGTGCCCTGCTGGTGCTGTGCTTCCTGGCCCTGCTGTCCGCTTGGTCCGCCCTGTCCGGCGCCCTCCCCTGCAGCTCCGTTATCATCTCGGCCTCCGCCTTTGCTTCCGCCTTCTCCTTTGCTCCCAGAACCCTTCCCCGCGCCGCCGTTCGCATCTTTAACGTCACGCCAAGTGCCCCCGTTGCCGTTACCGCCGTTTCGCCCACCACCTCTTCCGCGGCCTGATGTGGTCACCGTGTCACTGTCCTTCACCCTCGTACTTTGCTGTTCCAAAAAGCCGGTGTCGCTGCGCTTTTTAGAAACAATTTGAAGCAGATTCCTCCCCTCGGCCGCTTCCACTTGCAGCAGTGCTGCTGACCCAGCTGCATTTTTCTTGTTGTTTTCACGCTCGTTCGTGTTCTTCCCGCGGAGGCGGTAATTCTCGTGTTCCTGACGCGTTAGCAAACGACGGTTCATGTCCATACCGGCGGCCGGGAGAATCATTACACCACGACCTAGCTCTTCAACCGGGAAGAGAAATGCCGCAGAGAATAAAACCGAGAGCCGCTCGACGCCGACGGTGGAGGCTGCAAGGAGCGTACTGCTCCTGCGTCTTGGCAACGCTCCTGTGCACGCCATTTTATGGTTCAGGTTTTGTGCTCCTGTCGTGCTGCAAGTCAATGCGGTTCGTGTTTCGTATTGATTTTAGAAGCTTTTGGAAACACCCAGGATGCGTAAAGAAATAACGGATTGGGATTTCAAAAACAACGTCTTTTTGCCAAGCAAGTAAAGTGAATCTACCGAGACCTGGGTCGTGCGAAAACTGCAAAGACTGAAGCAGATCAGAAGTGTACCGTCACCCTGCGGTTGTGAAAGAATCTTCACGAGCTTTGCTCGCTAGTGCAATTAATGGTTAGGCTCTTGGAAGCACGAAATCTGTGATTGGCTCGGGCTCGAAGGCACCGGCAGCCTGGTGGAGGTACGAAAATTCACAACGACAATTTGTTTCACGGACGAACGATGACGTAGAAGAGCCAGACGAGGTACGAAAGCAGGAGGTCGTACTTTCTCTACGGTAAACAAGACACTGACTTTTCCTTTTTGGTTTTGATTGCACAAGACTTAAGAGATAACTATACCGAAATTTGCATTTCAAAATAACGAGTGACACGATGAAACAATCTCATCGACCTCAGAGAGAAAACACTTTTTGCCGAGGACCTAGGAGTCATCGCCCGCTGATGCGTGTTTCCGTTTTCAAATTAATGCTAGCACGGACAAATAAATGAGATCCATTCCTGGGTGAATACGAATAGCAGCAAGAAACCTTACATTTTTGGTGGGGTAGCCTCAGGGCAAAACATTTGCTAGAATCAAAGGAACAAAAAAATCACATGCAAAATTCAAAAAATCAGCTTGGCCGGCGAGGGCTACGAAAAACAAAAAAGTAATCGTATGCTTTGCAAAATTCAAAAAATAAAAGGTGGACATCATCATGAACGAGCTGTCTGCAAAATTCAAAAAATAAGAGGTGAACATGGTACAAAGACAGGCTCTTTGCAAAATTCAAAAAATAAAAGGTGATGGCAAAGTAAAACTCTAGATGACCTCAAGATTGAAAACACTATGCTCACAGCAGATCTTCAAACAAGCTCTGCGCCGTGGGCGCCAGCCCCCCAATCGCCGTCATGCGCGGCTGCGCCTCTGGTGCGGCTTCTGTGACGCGGTTCTTCAAATTATCATCATCCAAACCCTGTTCTACCTCCGGCACAGGAGGAAGTTGCTCTGCTTGCTCCCCCTCGGCAGCAGCGGCAGCAGCAGCAGCAGCAGCTGCCTTCTCTGGTGGTTGTGGTTCTACTACCTCCTCCTGATCAGTTTTGTGGACCGCTCTTCCCCCCATCCAGTCTGGCTTAGATTTCTTTGACAGCATCACGGACCCCCGCCCGACCGCGCTGTCGTGAAACTCTTGCGTCGCGTTCACACCCGCCCGGCGGTTGTGCATGCTTTTCCGTCTCTCTTCCGATAACAACTTTTCGGACAGAAACTTCCCGGGCAACGCCGTGTGCTTCACGTAGTTCAGAACTTTCTGTTTCACGAGTTTCAATTTCCGCTTCCTTAGCTCCTCCGTCTTGATGGACGCCTGCTTCTGCCGCCACCAGGTTTGCAGCCGTAATACTACGGGTTTCAAGATGTTCATCCGCTTCTCCATCTTGTGCAGGATCAAGGCCGCCCCGTGCGCGTAGACCTCGATCACGTCGGGGAGGATTTCCGTGTTCAACGACTTGGAGGCATTCGATTGCGCCTGGTTCGTGTTCGACTGGGCGACGCGGGGATCCAAGATCGGCGTAATCTGCTCGGAGAGATTTGTGATCATCTGCTGAATCGTCACGGCGGATGTGAAAGATGATGAAGACTCAGCGCTATTCATCACCTCATTCGCTTTCTCCACCACTTGCTGTTCGTTTTCCGGGAGACTGTTCGAGCTCACGTCTTGCAGCAACTCCGCTATGCAATACAAATTTCCCGTACATGTACAAGATGCATTTACAAATTTCACGAATTTGAAGCGTGAAACTTGTCATGCTAGACTAGGATCGAAGCCAATTTTTGCCATGCAAAGACCGCATGTGTACGTGTACAGAAAATTTACTGTGGATATCCGCCTCCAAGATTGCACGCAGGTCGTGGAGTTCGTGGTGCTCTAAAAACTGCACTAACCCCGTGTCCACCGCGTGTTTTTGCTTCACCTTCTGACTCAAGCCCGTTTTCATCTTCTCCGTGGCGCGCTTACTGAAAACGTCGGGGGTCTTCTCCAAGAATTCGCGGTGCTTGATCTCGCTCTGCGACTTGAAAATGTGCCGCGAGGGCTTCAGCAGCGGCCCGAGGATCCACTCCGCCAGCATCTCCTGGTAGGACAGCACCACATCGCGGTCGTGCTCGGCCGCAGATTCGAAGATCAGCATGCGGTCCGTTTTCGGCGCGTTGAGCAGTTTGTCCCGGTTGAAGAAGCTCGCACTGTTCGTGAAGTTCGACGCGGCTTGCTTGGACTTGGAGATTTTCAGCGTTTTGATGTCCACCTTTTTCAAAATGTTGGTCCCCGCGCCGGGGAACCGGCTGTTCGGAAGCAGATGGACCAGCTCGCGAGGGTCGGCCCAGTACTGCTTGTGATTTTGGGAAGCAGGAGTTGCGGACGGGGACGCAGGTGTTCTGGTCGGTGCTGGTTGATGTGCAGCTAAGGTGGACTTTGCAGAAGTTGTACTGGGCGCTTTAGATAGTACCTCTTCATCCTCACTTTCCGCCGCTATGGTGGCGAAGGAATCGAAGATCGCTGGATCTGCGATCGTGTCATGATTCCTGTCGTCTGCAGCTCCTCTCGTGTAAAAATCTTCTGGTTCTTGCAGTTGCACTCGCTTCGCCGAAACGATCTCCTGGTACCCCGCGGTTGGTAACAGCCGTGGGTTGAAGGTGTTTGCCGTTGTGGACTTTCCTTTCGAGGACAGCTGCGAAGATCTGTTGTAGTTGTTGCTAAGTCCAACAGCTGTCGACGCGCGAGAAAGATTGCCAGCAGAAGCTGCTGCTGTTCCGTCATGATCGTAATTCACGCCATGCAGCATCCCCGGGTCTTCTAGGAATAAATCTAGATCGCTGTTCCCACCGTCTTCAAGGCCATCTTCTTCTTCTCCACCAACACCCGTGGTGGGGCTGGTACTTCTATTTGTTGATGCAAAAGAGTTGTCGAAATTGAGCAATCCCCGATCCAGGTCCACACCGACGAGCATGTGCGCGCTGTGCTGCTGCTCCTGGTCTAGTCGTATCTTCTTCAGAGACTTGTAGTGCTCCTCGTCGGTAACAGCGCCGTCAAGATGCTGCAGATACGTGTCGCGAGCTGTGCCATCGCTGATATTTTGCAGCATAGGATCTTGAGACTTCCCACCCATCTGATCTCCGGCAAGAAGAGAAGACCGCTTCGCGGAACGGCGGGCGTTAGATAAGATTCCGGTCAAAGAAGTGCCGTCGGTCTTATGCTGGTTCGATGTACCCTTGTCCTCCAGGTCCTTCGGTTTCAAAACCCAGGCAGTTTCCCCTACCCACCTTGGATCGATCGGCTCGAGATGGAGTGGCTGCTTCACGATGTTGGTCTTGTTGGAAGAGGTTTTCAAGTGCGACTTCAGTTCAATCAATCCCTTCTCCTTCAGTGCCTCCGGGTCGGCAGAACTGCTCGCATTCTGGCTGCTGGTGTCTCTCGCTTGCTTCTGCTTGCTGGAACCGCCTTTCATTTTCCTGTTGCCCATGATCATATTCTGGTTGCCGTTGCTTGAAGCTGCATCTACTACTCCACCCGCGGTAGTTCTTAAACCCATTCGCATGTTGTGGAAGGTTTCAAACGACGTCAGAGCGTTTTCTTCCAATTTCGGAAGTAAAATTCTATCAAACCGAGTTAGCCACTCCTGCAGCAACTGCTTTTTCGCGAAGTTCACGAGCTTTTTCTTGTTCTCTAAGAAGGAAAATTCCCTCTGCGCGGAATTTTTGAGGTGTTTGTTTTTCCGGATGGTCCTCTGGAAATATTCCACCGCTTGTTCCGTGATTCTCACTGCCGACTCGAACGACTTCGTGCCGAAATCTTTCTGATCGGCGAGTCTGGTTCGCAAAAGAATTCTTTGTTGCTTATCCTTTTCCAAATTCGTGCGCGCCTCGCTTCCGTCTAAATTTTGCAGTTTGTAGTTGATAATCAGGTCGGTGAGAAACAGACCATTACGCAAGAACATCTGCTGGCTTTGCAGCGCCGAACCATAGTTCTTACCACTCCCGCCAAACCACTCCCGGAGCTCTTGCCACGTGACTTTCCCTCTCAGCATCTCGGTCACGAACTGCCGTTCCGACCGGTCCCAGAACCTTTCCCGGACCGAGTCGTGCAGTGCGCGCATGTGGTAAGACTCGTCCATCTCGAGGAGTTGTTTTTCTTCTTTCATAACAGCGGACTCATCTACTTCATGATCCGTAGCAGCAGTTTGTGGTCTACTACTGCTCCCAATTTGTGATGATCCTCTCGTCGAGATCCTGCTGTCCCTTGCATTTCTCCTCTCCTCCGCCTTCGCGGCCGCAAGGGAAATTTCGTGCAGCTCTTCCATGTGCGACATGTCGCGCTCTGCGTGGGAAACCACGCGTAAACCAAGTTTCTCCCCGCGGTACTGAATCGCCTTCATCACCGGGGATAAAAGTGCTTTGTTCTGCGTGTAGGCTAAAACAGGCAACTCGGAGACAGAACTTTGGAGACTTTGGACCACTTTGTCACTTACGGCCTTGATCGCCAATTGTTTTCTCTCTTTGGTTGTGGTCTTGAAAGCGTTGTTTGTACTACTGTCGTCGTTTTCCAGCTGATCCGCGAGTTTGTGCACTTCGTCCACCACGATTTCCCGGCAGCTTTTTCTCTTCTGGTTTTCCAATTGCAGCAAGTAGTTGGTATCCAAGCCCCCGGACTGGACCTGCATGTGTCCCTCGATAACCGCCTCCTCGTGGCTGGTCAGCTCGTCTTTCAAAACCTTTTCGTTCTCCTCCTCCACCAGTTCCTGGTCTTCCTTATGCATTGCAAAAGTGTCATACTAGTACCGATTGCATTACAAATTTCTCGTAGAACAAAAATGCAGTTTGTCATGCGGATTTTGGTAAAAAAGCACATCTGTCATGCAAATGGTTGCAATTGTAGTACAAGTGAGATACTTTTGCAAGGCATATTCCTTCAACTTCTGCAACACCAGCTTTCCGATCTTCTCCTTCGCGAAAAAGAACTCGGATTTGTCCGCATTCGGGTCCGTTTTGAAATCCAGTTTGTCCTTGCGAAACGTCTCCTTCTCGCGCGTCCGGGAGGATTTCTTCGCCAAGGATTGTCCCTCGTCCGTGGACTTGAACTCCCACACTTTGCTGTCCCAGAAGTCGAAATCCAGCAGTAATAACGGGTAGTACACCATCATTTTCGTCTTCGAAAACGCGTCCTCGTTTTTCATGTGGGTGTGCGACAACGGGTTCTTGTTCTCGCCTTGCAGTGCCGCGTGCTGCTGCTTCAGTCGGGTCTGCTCCTCGACCTCTTTTCTCTTTTCCTCCATCAGCTTTTTCAGTTGGTGCAGCGGATTGCTGCTGTCCTGGTCTTCCTGTAATTGTTGCTTGAGCTTTGAGGCTTGTTTTTTGCTCTTCGCACTTTTATTGGGGTCTTTGGAAGATTTCTTCTTCACGCTGTGTGGCTTATTCTCGCCTTCGTCGGGGAGGAAAAGAAAGTTGGAGGAATCCTCAGTGGTGGCCGGAGCCTGACTATTTTTATCCCCGCGGGTAAAGAACCACCTCGCGTCGTTCTTTTGCTTTTGCGTCAAGACGATCAACGGCTCATAATCAGGCGCGTCATCGTACGGCTTCAGCTGCTCCTCAATGATTTGCAAGGTTTTGTTCTCGATTTTGGCGTACGGAGAGCTGCTCGGGTCACCATTTTCATCGTTGCCGTATTCTTCCAGCACCGCATCTAATTCTTCCGCTTCGCGCTGCCTCCTTTTCGCCTTCTTTGACAGCTCGGCGGATTTTCTGTTCATCAGAGATGATGAACCACAATCCGCGTTTTTACTCTTGTTCACAGAGACACATTTCATCTTCGTGGTTGTTCTCTTCTCGGGATAGAACATCGGTCTGTTGCCCTCTCCTTTCACAACATTTTCACTGTCCTTGTCCCCACCCGAAGCTGTGGTTTTGTGTCCGTCGAGACTGCCGCCGGATTCGGAGTCTTCTTCCTCCTCGTCTTCTAGATCGTTTTCCTGACCCTGTGTGGCCTGGTCGATTTCGTGTCCGGCCTCGACGATCTTCTCCCCCGCACACCACTCGAGGAGCTTGATCCGCATCCTTCGTAGACCCTCTTTTTTCCCCATGATCGACACTTTTCCGGTCGCGTCCGCGCCCATGCGCTCGAAAATCTCACACATCAGCCGCTCGTCGTCGATTTCTAAGAGGTAGGGGTCGATACCGTATTTGCTGTTTGGATTACTAGGATCATTTGCTCCTCGATACAGAGAAGCATTTGCAGCTGCGTGATAATTTTTGGGCATCAAACCACCGGCATTCGAGGTTTCCATCAGATTCGCCAACACGGACTTGATCCGCATCCGCGTCATTTCCCTTTCCTCCTCCTGCAGTTGCGCTTTTTTCGTCTTGTAGGCGGTTTTGATACTGTACATGTATTTCCAGGATTCATCTTCTTTCTCCTCCAACTCCTCTAAATTCTTTCCCAGCCGCTTCTTCAGCTTCTTCTTCCCGCGCCGCAGCTTTTCGTAATTCCGCTCCATTTTCTTCTCGCTCTGCTTCTTCACGATCTGATCCTTCGATTCCGAAGCCGCGTCCTTCATCATCTTCAACTGCTCCCTCCCGATCTTCTGGCCGGCTTTTTTCAGCGAGGAAGACCCATCTTCTAAGCCGAAGGACTTGCTCGCAGAGGCGCCTTTTTTCGGCAGGACCAGCCCGTCGGAACCGGTCAGGGCGGTGATGCTTCTCGCAATCTGCTTCTCCGCCGAGATCAGCGCTCGTTGCTCTTCCAACTCCTTCCGGCTGGACATCTTGGCGACGTCGCCGGTTCTGAGGAGGCTTCCCTGCGCCTGTCCGGTGGGACTGGCGGTCCCGTACCTGCCGGACAGCACCGTTAAGGGCTGGTTTGGTATTAACTGGACGAAAGAAGCACTTCTAGAACTGCCATCTCCCGTACCTTGTCCATCCCCTCCCGGCGCACTTTGCCCGATGGGCCGCGAGATCCCGGAGCGGAGGATGCGGTTCAAAAACCAGTCGGAATCCAAGACCCGGATTAGATTCCTTCGAA
>JACKZZ010020853.1_pt1 | contig 17379 bp, 10 predicted proteins | sample 8027871 | NCBI WGS metagenome assembly JACKZZ01 (sample SAMN15724774, study PRJNA655200) | protist metagenome | isolation source: fluorescence activated cell sorting (FACS) single amplified genomes of... | place: USA: West Boothbay Harbor, Gulf of Maine | collected 2000-07-19
TTTTTACCTGTGTATGACATAGCCGTAATCATAACCAAAAATAAAACAACTAAAGAACAATGAAACTCTGAATGTGCTCTATTCTTATGATAACAGACTTTGACTTTTCTACAGTATTTGTATCCTTTAACTTCATTCGCTATAACAGATTAGTATGGTATAATCTTGTTCTAAAATACTATCCAATCAGAGCAAAAGAAAAAAAATTGAAATAAATAATGTTGAGGGCACAGCCAGGACAGCAGCTAATTTACAGGAAGAAAGAGACAAACGTCTCTCGAGTTTACTACTATTGTAGTGACTGTTATTAATGTTGTTGAAAAAAAAATAAAATAATTATTTATTATTAATAATAAATAATAATAATTCCTATTAGACTATTATTAATAATATTAATTATTATTACGTATTATTATTATTTTATTATTCATTATTTTCATATTATTATTGTTAATATCGTACATGCATATCAAAACCAATTTTTTTAATCAAGGCAAGAGAGTGTTACATAGCCAATAAACAATTTAGCGACAGGAAAACACACCTTAGTACCATCCTGTGTCTAGAAAAATATCCTACATTCATTCCAGATTTAAAATTGTGCGAAGAAAACTATGGTTGTTTTCTATGCCGACATAATTTACCGGTCAATTACTACAACACTTTTGCTTTCTGTATATACAAGTGTACTTTTGTCGCCCGTCCAGTCTGTGAAAAATTTTTCTGGTGTAGATTTTTCTACCTCATCTAATTATGTCGAACGAGATAAAGCTACACATAGAGCAAATAGAGCGCATGCCGTTTATGATCCAGAGAATGCAAATTATACCGAATTTACTGTAAACTCTTTCCTTGGTGGTATGCATTTTCCAGCCGACACATACATAAATTTTGAAGACTGGAAAGCTGGGGCATACCCTTTATCATATGATGGCGACATTCGCCGTCGCGATGGTCAACATAGCGCTCATTTCAATAGCTTTGATTTTAATCACTCTGGAGACTTAAATTTGTATTTAAACGAACAATTACTGATCAACACAACTAGTGCAACAGCTACGGTAATGAACGGGACAGCAACTCCCGTGGTATATAATGGGTATATTAGACATACACTCCCAGGCACTCGTGTAACCATATATAATTTTTTAAGCATTCACATAGCTGAATCAGTTAATATTACTGTAATAGGTGATTTTCCATTAGTAATATTAAGCCGATCGAGCATTGTTATTGATACAAATATAACTGTAAATAGTGGGACTTTAGGTGGTTTCTTTGGATGCAATGGTTTACCGACCACACAGCGAGATAGTGGAAAAGGATCAAACCCAGTACGACTTTATACACATACAGTTACAGTGAATGCTACAGATGTAGATGAAATACAACAAGTAGTTACAAGTGGGACACAAGGACAAAATCTTGGTGGTGGATTCACGCTTTCATACAAAGGCGATACGACTAGGATTATTCGTCATAATGCTTTACCCCAATATTTAGGTAAAATACTTGAAACAGATTTGAGACGTTTAGGTAAAGTTCGCGTTACTAGGAATTTTAGAGACAATGAAGGTGGTTTTACATGGAACATCACTTTTATTTCATCAGTTGGTGATGCAGAAGAAATGAAGGTTACAAATAATTTAACAGGTGTAGGAAGTAATGTTGTGTATAGAACGCTAAGAAATGGTAATACCCTAGGTGGCACATTTAAATTGCATTTTTTAAACACTACAACAAGGAATATACAATTTAATGAGACTGCAAATAATTTACAACAGATTCTAAAAGAAGATATACCGCTCCTTGTTGACACGTGGGTTGCACGAACAGACCCAACCGCTAAATTTGACCATGATGGAGACTATGTTGGAGCATGTGAAGCGAGGGATGGCAGTATATGTAACTCCTTGGCTGAAAAGTCAGGTGGATTTAAATGGATTATAACAACGACAACGCTGGTGGGTGTGGTAGGAAGGCCAGAACCAGTTTCAACATATCCATCTACTCCTAATGTCGATATTATGACAATTTCAAATACATTAACAGGTATTGGGGCATACGCATATATCGTCACCGGGCATGAATTTACAAATGAAGGTAGTTTAAAAGGTGGACCAAGCACACCATATGTAATTCATATTGGCGGGTCAGGAGCCTCATATGTCAAACACGGTGGTGGTGGCCATGCAAATACAACTAATAGCGCAAGTTATGTTGTTGAACAAACTCTAGATTTGTTAGGTGGTTCCGGTGGTGGATGTGGCGGAAGATTACCATTATCGGCCATGCGCAATGGCTTTTTAAGTCCAGGTCTGGGCGGCAATGGGGGTGGGGTTATTGAAATAGCCGCGGTTAATGATTTCACAATTGGGCCAAAAGCAATATTCTCAACAAATGGTCAAGATGGTATGAATGCGTTTGACGCAGGTGGCGGCGGGAGTGGTGGCACCATAAGTATTCGTGCGGGTGGTTCAATTCGCTTGGACGGCACTTTGCAATCTAACGGAGGACAAGGTGGATTAGCTGTCGGTATTACCGGTGGTGATAAAATCAGCGCGCCGGGTGGTGGTGGAAGCGGCGGCAGAATTATTTTAGACGCTATGGCAGTTTACAAAGGCCCCGCTTCTTCCATAATTGCACAAGGTGGCAAAGGAAACAATGGTAAAATATATGTTAATAATAATGCGAAAGGCAGCGGTCATTATGATGCGTCAAACGGGACAGTACATGAAACAACAAAATTAAAATTTCACTACTACATCGATGTGACACAAGGCGCTTTTGGTACTGACAGGTCTTTAATTCTTGGCGGCAGGCACTCATCATATAACACTGCTGGATATGAAAAAGAGCAACCGATGGCAAAAACGGGCCTAATTTATAGCTTCAAATATGATTTTCCAAATGGCATACAACCAATTCGAGTAACCTTCTTTATGAAGTTTGGCAAGTATGGTAGAGGTAGCGATGTAAACAATGTTGGTTCCTATTTCGCAATACATCCCCCACCGCATATGGTTAATGCCAAATTTGCCCCAGGTCCCACTGAAACGCCGGAAAATTTTGATGGCATTACGCAAAGTGGCGGGGAGGTACTAATAGGTGTAGCAGTTTCTAATGGGCACTTGCACCACGCAGCAAACTACGATACTCTACCTGGAGTTGCAATGGATTCGAAAGATTCACTTGTTATGGAATTTATTGAACATGATCGATGGTATAAAATAGATATTTTAATTAATTGGTTTAATCAAACATATATGATAAGAGTAGATGACAATGTTCGCGTCATAGACCATAAATTTAGGGGGCAGAAAGTGGAAAAATTAGGATTTTATAATTATAATGAAGTGACAACTTGGTTCGACGAAATTTTCGTCGGTCGTGATTTTACGGCAGGGTTCAGGTGTCCAATATCAATTTCTGACCCCAAGACAAAAATGGGGTCGGACCTATATATGAATAGACCATTTGAAACTGGATGGGGCGTGGAAGAGCTAGACGACCCTGTGCATGGGCGAACTAACAGTTTCTTTCCGACTAAGCAACACGTATCGCATCTCAAACGAAGAAATAGGTTCAAGGAAGAGTTCGAATATGGTGGCGTGGTTCCACGATCTGGGCCGAAACATAAATTATTTCGGACTGATGTAAAAACATTTTCACCAGATGGCGACAAAGATATTATAATGGGTACCGTGGATTTTTCTGTACTGATGTTTGATGCTTTTAATCGCAATGAAATTTCAGAGACTACCAAAGATGCATCCCAAACAACTGGCAAGGATGGGACTTGGATAAGGCCAAAAGGAGCCGGGGCTACTGGTCGATATTACTGGTTTGGTGAACATCATGGAACGTCAACTGAGTCATTTTTGAACGGAAGCATTTCTGCTTGTTCAACATCTGATTTCGTAACTTGGAGAAACGAAGGTACCGTTTTGCATTTTTCAAATATCACTGACGATGAGACTGGCCTAGGAAACGAAGATTTAATTATTGAAAGGCCAAAAGTACTGTACAACCCTAATACAAATAAGTATGTAATGTGGATGCATTTAGACGATAAAAAAGAAACTGTCGGAACTCGTGGGTTAGCCGCAGTGGCCATTAGTGATTACCCAAATGGCCCATATGCATTCGTGCGTAGTTTTAGACCAGATAGTAATGAAACGCATGATATGACTGTCATTCAAGACGATAAAGGCGTTGCTCATTTGGCGCGCACATATTATGCAACTACAAGCTACCATTTACCAGAACCAGTAATGCAGCCAATGTGGGAGTCAGTTAAATTTCGAAATGGCACATGCAATTATGGCCTAAATTATCATCGTTCATTTTACCATGAAGGATACGATGAAAACGACGACATTTGTAGCCAACGTTTAAGGAAGGAAGACAAAGCATATGAATACGTCAAGCCAACACGGGAATGTATGGAACAACCAGATTTCCTACCAAAATTAAGTGCTGATCAAGTTGGCTCCATCCCACCACATATGTTTAACAGAAAAGATAAGTCCGGTAATGATTGTAAACCACAAACATATGGTATGGGCCCTCCATATTTTCCTGGCCATGAAATAAAAGATCCAATTAAAAGCCGATTTAAATACCCAAACAAAACCGATAACAATTTTTGGATGCCATCCTCCGTGCCGACAGTCAAACCACAACCGTGGGTTGAAAATTATGAAGACGGAAATATTAATGACAATCCGCCACACGCAACGATTAAAGATCAAATGATAGGTCCAACCCAGTTAGTTCACATGAGGCGTGCAAAATATGTTGCTATTAGCAGGCTAACTGATGATTATCTAGACATTACAAACTGGATGAACATTATTGAAGGCGAAGCGGGGGATATGGACAGTCTTTCTAAAATCGTAGATGTTAAGAACTATTTAGGCTGGGCAGCAACGGATGAAAATGGTAGCAGCACTGAGCCCGTTTCCGTTTGGGGCTCTGACAGTGACCAGGAAATGTATATTGGCCGTACACGTGGCCTCACGGAAAGGCTAACATTGAACCGTTATACTGCAGCTACTGGTTTTGACAAACCAACATTTGCAGAGGTTGAGCCAGATTGGTTTAACCGCCATTGGCAATACACAACACATTACAATGACCGTGTAGACTCTCCTGTTAATTTTATAGATCAATTAAATGGAAGGCGACAATGGCAAGGTCGGCAAGGTCCTAACACACTTAAAGATCGGGCAGAACGGAAACCTATCGATCGTAATTGCTTCCGCTCAAATGATGTACCAGAACCATGGATGAATCAACCATTCACAGAGGGAAGAATGTACCGTTACCGTGGCTCTTGGAGCATTCACACCTCTAGGGGTGGCCCAGAAGGTTCGAGTTTGACGTACGATTTCGATGCTTCTTTAGTGTTACGAGAAAACTTTACAGCCGACCCGGGCTTGGCATTAAATGGTTATCATGAAATAGCGCATCCAGACCGAACGACATACGGAAACGGTTCTGGTCTTAACGTAAATAATGATGATCGTGTATGGAAAAATAAATTTGGTTTTATGGTTAGAGACTCTGAGCAGAGAATGATTCGTGGTAGTGGTCCATGGACCTACAGTGTCGGAGAGGATGATCCTTGGAAGTTGAAAGCTGGAGAAGCGTGTAAAGAACATTCGGATTGTCAAAGCGATAAATGTGACGCTGGAAAATGCAGCGAATTCTACGAAGGCTATGATGGCAATCATTTTATTGATCCTAGATGGACGTATGAAAAAGGTTTAGATAGATTTGTTCAAGAGGAAGAAAACATTGCAAAAATGGCCAATCCACCACATCCACGAAGACAAAAAGGAGGAGACCCGACTGATCCAACACTAGGTTGCGAACAAAGAGAAGGAGGGTGGTTCGACCATTTAGATCGGTTATGCACACCTTTGCCGTACGAATACTATGTTGAATATTTTGAAACAGAAAAAGATATTTACATTCCATATGGTGATGCACCGTTCACATGGGAACCTAAATTATTAAATGATCTTCCATGTGAAGTAAGTATTAAATACGAAAACGATGACCCTAATGGAAAAAAGCTATATGAATACTGTGAAAGGACGCAAACAACAGGCACTCCATTGTATTGTAAAGACGGTGATACGCGAGAGATTTGTTGCGTAGGGTGCGAGACCATCTCACCAGATGGCTCACCTGCGGAAAATGGTATAGATGTGAAAGACTACACTTTAATCGGTGGACCACCGAAACATGCGCATACACAATACAGCGAGAAGCATGTTTACGATGCACCATTTGTTGATTTAGGTGGAAATGAAAAACGATTTCCAAGCAATACATCATACCCACGCGGTCCGTACATATTTAAGGATCCAGATCCGTAAATTGCATACACACATATATCAATATATATATATATAGTAGTGATTATATAAAATATTTTATTACGTAAAAAAAATTATCATGTAAGCTTACTCTTGTAAATATGTACCAGAGTATTAACTACTACTGTCCGTGATATTATAGTATGTGATACGTGTGTCCCAAGAGAAAACAAATTTATAACCGACCACCATAATGGATACCACAATCGCCAACACAATAGTCTAGTGTATATCCAAACTTCTTTTTAAATATTAATTTTGCTCTTTTCCCATACATCAATGCTCTTCTTCTCAATACATCATACGACATTTTATGTGGTTGGACATTATGATGCACCAAAACATCATCACATGAATAAATTTTCAAGTTTTTCCCAAAATTATTATTCATGTAAGCTGCCGCAAAAAAGAATGTATGTTCTTCCAACTTTAGTTTGTCTTCCCAGGTATTATTTAATAAAAAATTTCTTTTTGCAAGAAAAAAATTCAATACACGTTGTGTTTCCCAGCATTCCCCCGGATCGAGATTGGTTGGACGTAATTCTGAAAGAACTTTAACTTTTTTACCCAACAGTTCTATTTTTGCACCAAATGCACTATTTTGTTCATTTACGTGTATATAATTTAATATATTGTATTAACAAAATATTTTATGTCAGTTGATGATTCTATAAAAAAATAATTTAAAAATAGAAAAAACAATTTGATATAAACTTACTGTCTATCATCTAACTTTCCGGAAACTATGTCTGCATCAAACGTTATATGTTGTTGATACAATGCATACAAGTTGGTTTTATTTGTAAACTGAAAATCATCATCTAAAATGAGAACATATTTAGTTTTTGCCTTTTTTACTAAATAATTTCTTCCATGTGATAGGCCTTGGTCATATTTTAATTTGTAATATTTTATCCTATTTCCGAGCCTACGATAATACCTTTCTTGGTTCAAAATTCCATCATCAGCAACAATGACTTTAAGGGTTGGATATGATTTGTTTACAGATATAATCAATTCAGTAGACGGTTTATATCTGTTAAATGTTTTTACTAAGACAGTGATTTCATCTAACCATTTATTGTCATGCGGGGATGCCGCATTCATTTTATTTATTGCATCGTCATTATCATTGTTTCTATTATTTTTACCGCTATAGAGGCTTTCATCCATATTACTACTGAATAAATCATCATCTCCCATGTAATATCCGCCCTGAACATGTTTATCTACCTCTTCTTCAACTTTTTTTACTTCTTTTTGTACATCTTCTTTTCCTTTTTTTTTAAACTTAATTTTATCAATTAAAGTTTTACGGTGAGTACGTAATAATGCACTTTTCTTCTTTTGCATCATCTCAGCTGCATTTGCATCAGTCAGTCTTCTATTGGATATAACGTCATTCTTATTTATCGGTGGTTTTACCGATTTATTACTATTCATTGCGAAAGATAAGCCATTTTCCTTATACAAAAAATTAGTGACAAAATAAATAGTATATAAAGTCAATAAAACAATAATTTTATTTATCATTTTCATATTTAATATTATTTCCCGTACAAACAGAGGTAGCCATAAATTCTACTAAATAGAGAAATGGTATTGTTGTTTTAGATTGGATATTTAAAAAGTTAATGGGAAAAAGACTGTGGATAACATATTTTTGTGCATATTTGTGTGTAGCAGCATGTTGTGTTTTTGCAATATAGCTCTATATATTTTTTTTCATAATAATAATAATTTTTATTATATTATTATTGTGCTGATGCTGAAATTATAGCGATTTTACTACGTAGCTCATAATATAGGATTACTTTGAGAATAATTATTAATATATTATTATTTATAGTAATATAATAATAAAAAATATTATTATAGTTGAAATAGTATAAAACACACACAATAATACGGTATTGCGTTTTCGGTTTTCGAACTTGTGGTTTCAGGGTATTTTTTATTTCATAATAATATATGGTTGATATTAAAGTACATCTATTCGTATACTAATTACACTGATGAACGTATATAAAACAGTTTACTCCTGTATATTAATCCATACAACACTGACGCATACATACACTTCTTTTTATTTTACTGTACAAGCCCTTCCTTGACGTCTTCTTCTAACAAAGTATACGATTTGTCTTCGGCACCATCATTCGACATTTCTACACCAGAGTTATGCGGATGAAAACTTTCCCCACTCCATAATTCCATAAATGTATTGTAAAGTGCATTAAATATGCCTAAATAATACAATGCGCCAATGTAACTTAGAAATAATATTCCTAACACTATAATTGTAATAATCAAGCTGAAAATATCACCCATACTCCATACTTCTACAATACAATAAATAGTACCACTAACAAGAATGCATATACCACTCAATAAAAAATATTGTTCTACTAAATTTTGAAATGCAAACACAAATGGTTTTACTTTCATATGTAACCATAAAAACAAAGACATAATAACCGAGGCCAAGATACCAAGCAAAATATTGTTGGCTACTGTACTTGTTAAAACGAGTAAACTTAATTGTCGAAACCACACAACGAATTGCCAGTACGCAGCGTGTTGATCAAAACGACGTGCGAAAAAATTCAATCTATTTTTCAATCGATCTTGTGGTATTTGAAGTTTCTTTAAACAATAAGGAATTTCACCATCCCAGAACTTTGCAAAGACTAATGTTTCACGGCAATATTTGAAAAAGACACATAGATATAAAAATTTTGGTACAAAAACACGACACCAATCGCCAAGTTTTATCCCTTCTCTTAAATTCGAGTCAAACATCGTATATTTCATAATGTCTATACATCATATGTATTACATATAGTGACATGTTAAATATATATTGTTATTATATTTGTTGTATTTTTAGAGTTTATATAAAAACGAGTATAGAAAGAGTTTATTCATACTTACACGTGCCAAAAACTGAAATTCCAATTCCTAAAACATTAGCAATACTATCTGATTGTTTTGATCTTTTTTCGTTTGTACCACATGCTTTGCAACAATATTTATTCAATATTGTATCAGGTACAACTTTCATAAGAAGTCCTTTCCCATATATAGCAAAAAAAAAAGCTAAACTAATGCTTCCCCAAAATATTAATACTATTAGCGCGTATTTAATTGCGATTTTTGAACCACCTCGCAAAGCTAGAAAAAAACACTCAATACCAAATATATTAATTGCATTTAACGATACAAGACTTGTAGCAGCTTCCCCGACCTTCACCACTTCTATCGGCCAACGCAAACGCATATTTGTCAGAATAATACGATATAATGCAGCTTGTGAAATTAATATGGAAATTGATGCAGCTGTTTGCTTTACTTTATTTGGAAAACGTTCGCTTGATCGTTTATACCATTTTATAAATAGAAAACCCAAGAAGGAAAACACAAGAAAGGATATCACCACTATCGTATTCAAGTTAGGATCAGTACCGCATACAATGCAACCTGCAGTTGGCATAAATCTTGAAATGGCATATCGTCCACCAAAACCTGTACATGTTGCATCTGTTTGCAACGGTGGTAAATTTACAGACGGTATCAAACCATACATAGGCTTTCTAATGCACATTGCTTTCATGTCATTATTTAATGGATATTCAAAATTATTATATGCAAAATTTGCACTTACTAACTCATTTAAGTTAGCAACAGATGTTGGAATAGCCTTTGAAAAATTATTGCCACTGATCCATAATGCTTTTAACTTTAATAATGACCCTATTTCAGCGGGTACTTCTAATGTTGGTGTAGTATATGAAAAGTGAAAGTCAGTAAGATCAATAATTACGATTTCACCAAGTTTGTTACAAATAACACCTCTTCTATAGTCGATTCCACAATTCATTTCAAGGCCTGTAGGTAATGCATTGACATCTAAGCATCTAGTTTGTATAAGAGATTCATTTATTGGAAATATTGGACGGTGACAAAATATTCTAAACTTTGTTTTTTTATCTATCATACCACATGGAAATGAACGACACTGTTTTGGCATTTTCCAATTTATTTCATGATCACCTGTCCTTACCGTTGCATTGTTTAAATTCAATGTATCAAAAACATTTTGCCAAGCGGTATAAGTTTGATTTATCTCAACTGATAATTGAGATAGTGGCGGGGGTATGATATCACTTGAATAGGAAACAATCCCTTTATATGCCGGATCAACCCAATCCATAGCAAGCAACTACCTTATTGTTGTGTATTATACATATACAATGTGTTCCCTATAAATAAAGTACAACACAATGAAAATTATGACGTAGTATCAAAAGTTCAGGTAAAACACAATTAATCCCTCTCGCGTAGTAGAAATAATGGTTGCTAATGAGGAAAGAAAGAAAAAATTCAAAGAAGTCGCTGTTGTTGTTGTTTGTTGGTAATAATAAAAAAAAAAAAAAATAATTTGCACATCAATTATTATTTATTATTTTTTTATTATTAATTATTATATTAATATTATTATTATTTATTATTATTTTTTTGTTCTTTCTGCAACAAGAAGATTTTAACAATTCATTTTTTAATAGAAAACGGGTTTTCTTAGTGTACACCGAGTACATCCCATTTTGTTGACACGAAATAGGCTGTAATAGCATGGTAATAGCAGGTAAATGTAGAAGGAATTATTATCTATTCTAATTAATTAATGAGATTCTTCTTCTTTTGCGGTGATTATTGTGCAATTGTACAATTCTACTAATAATAAGTCTGCACATGCGTGTTCGGGGACGAAAACTCCAAAGTCAAGGTTGGAGTTGTTTTATTCATTTAGGCAACTATATTAAGGTGTTCTGTTAATTACCAACCGGAGTAACTGGAAATAACACACCAAGATTATGAAGGATAATAGCAATAACAATAATTCATTAGAAACGGAATGTAGGAAAAAAGCAGCTGAAGTGCCTTTGGAACATAGTGTCATTCACGAGACAGCTGAAGTGGATATTGCTAATCCATCATTTGTTGATATTTTGCCTGATGGTGGTGCCGGACGGCTATTTATTGCTAGAATACTTAAGATGTTAGATATGAAGTCACTAAGTTCCTTAATATGTTCATCATTTATTCAAATATTTTGTAAAAGTCGAAAAGATTTTGCATTATATGGATTGTGTAAAGATATACAATATCAATATAAAATAATATATGCGAATAATTTGAAGGAGAAATATAAAAGGGAGTTTCGAAGAGGTACGCCATTGGTATGTGCATGTCAGAAAGGACGTTTTGATAATGTGAAATTATTGATTACAGGCCATGATGCGAATGGCAGTAATGGTAATAATATGTCATTGAAAGAAATGGTGAGTCAAGTCGGTAGAAATAGTCGTGGTGGTGATTATACACCTTTAATTGTAGCTGCATGGCAAGAAAATTTGCACTTAGCTCAATATTTAATTGAACAAGGTGAGGCCGATCCTAATATTTCAAATAGTGGTGGATTGAATGCATTGCATAGTGCAGCACGCAATAACAAAAAGAATACTGATTTGATTCAACTATTATTAAATCATATGCTGATTGATAGTATTAATAAGAAGGCCACGAAGGATTATGGGGAATGCACTCCCTTAGATTGTGCATATATCAATAGTGATAGCCCAATCCAACAAGAGATCATTGATCTCATACGTTCGAAAGGTGGAAAAGCAAATTGTCATGATGAAAATGGTATGTGTACAGTTTCTAGTAATTTAGAGGAAAGTGATGATGATTATTAAGAAAAAAAAGAAAGTATTTTTTATACAACCTCGCCTTTCTTTTTTACTTTTTAATTTTGGTTGTAATGTGTGTGCATGCCTCTAACGATTGTGAATCATTTTTACGCTGACTTTATTAAACTACAAAACAATAATAATAAAAAATAACACTAATTATAATTAAATTTTTATGGCACGCGTTTTTTTTCACGTGCTACCTCGTTTTTCCTATATATAGTCTAAGGCATAGTACACCTGCTATTTACCTGCTAAAAGCTAAAAATAATATCCCCACTATGAGATATATAAAGGTACAATTTTTACTACGGTCGTACATATATTACCCTAGATGTAGATATAGTCGAGAAGAAAACTTTACATTCAATACTCATATAATTTTTATTTGGAAAATTTTTTATAATAATAAAATATGTGTTAATAGTCTTACTACAACAGGTGTTAGTATAGTTGTTATTATACTTAGTATTATTAAGAAATATCCATCTCAATCTTCATGCAATTATTATTATTTAGTCGAATATTATCGAATGTGCACGCACATGAACAAAAGTCTTATTGAAACGTCCAAAGAACCATTAAGAAAGAATAAAGAAAGAAGCAGCTATGGAGAGCACATCTAATAATGATGTAATGAACTCGTATTATACAAAGTATGAAGAATTGCGGCAACAAACATCGGGTGATCCTATCTGCATCTTTCTTAGCTTGTTTTTTTAAATGATACGCTAATGTTCCTTGTCTCCGTCTCCATGCACATTGAATCCTCAACGCAGCTCGCTCTCTTTTATCACGCTCTGCATTTTCTTCTTTAGCAGCTTGTTTTTTCAAATGTAATGCTAACTTTCCAGATCTAATGCGCCATCTACACTGTATTCGTAAAGCAGCAGCTTCTTCTATTCTATGACACTCTGCAGCTAATCTTTTTGCATCATTTTTCATGTGCATTTTTAAATATTCACAAAAATCAAAAATATCGGTAATAGGCGAATAACTACTTTGGGTATTACCCAATGGTCGTATTTTTTTTAAATATTGAACTTCTAAGGCACCATTATGATGTGATGCTTTATGGCGGTCGTACACCACCTGTAATCTCTTATTCCCAATACCTTTCTCTAATTTACGAAACGTGTTATTAATGGCTGCTTTCATATTCCATGCCGGCCGAATATACTCAAAGGCAAGGTCCGGCACTTGCGAACATGTAATACGAAATGCACCAGCAGTCGTATCATCGCTTTCTAAATGATCGTTAACATATTGTGTGTAAAAATCTATTGCAACAATTTTTGATTTACGTGTGGTAAACTTATCTGATGATAAAAATGCAAATAGAGGTTGCCCACCATCACCGGATGAAACAATTGGAGGTAACCCAGGCGTGTTGTCTCGAGTTTTATGATGCACAATACGAGCATGCCATTTTGGATCTTTTGGTCGACGCCTTCGGTTCATTTGTCACCTTGATCCAATTATATAATGTATTGGCGTGTCTTTTTGATCAATTAAACAGGTTGGCCTACTATGATGATTGCTGCTTATAGATTGATGTGTGTGTGTGCAATGTGCAATGATATTGTTATAAATTAATATTTTTTGTCACCTTGATCCAATTATATAATGTATTGGCGTGTCTTTTTGATCAATTAAACAGGTTGGCCTACTATGATGATTGCTGCTTTTAGATTGATGTGTGTGTGTGTGCAATGTGCAATTATATTGTTAGTATAATAAATTTATATTTTTTTTTAACGAATATAAGAAGTCTTCTTATTTTTCACTTATACGTGGTATTATTACAATTATATAAATCTCAACAAATAACAAAAAAAAAATAAGACAAAAATTTTATTTTGGAAAAAAGCACATTGAGCGAGAGTACCAAAATTTATACACCCACTCATAGGAGGCCAAATAGCACCCTCACAGGCCCAATATAAATAGCTAGAGTGTCTATATATTACAGATTGTAATAATAATGCATTATTTTATTAAATATTACTATGCGCAGAATGAAGTACGTAGTTTTGAGGAGAGAGGAGAGTTGTTTTTTTTTTTATTATTTATTTGAATTATTGCGAGCTTGTTAAAAAAGGTTCAGTCTACTACAGACTATTTGGCGCTAGCAATATACATATTATAAGCATAACTTTTGTTCCCTTTTCTCCACGGCACAATATATGTAACAGAACTAACGCTCGAAGCAGCTACGGTTAATTTTTTAAACTATGAAGATTGACATCACACTTTCTTCTGCCGCCACATTTTTTATAACAATTTTTGCCATATTACAAAGCTGTCACGCGTGGGGTAGTTCGCCCCCATCGTCAATTGACTATGAAACGATGTCTCTTAAAAACTTAGTAAAATTAAATACAAAGATAGCCAATCTGATAGAAAGGCGGGTTGATAGTAGTAAAACACTAACAATACAGGAATTGAAGGCACGGTACAACAGTGAATTTCCAAAGTATAATACACAAAATGAAAATGTTATGCCCACACCATTTATCGTTGCTTGTGAAAAAGGAAGAAAAAAAGATGTTGAATTTTTTATTAAACAACATAACGAGGAGGAAGCTGGCATGAGCGTAAATAGTATGATAAATGCGGAAGGTTTCGATTCCGGTGGTTATAAGCGTATTTGTTTACATATAGCCGCAGTTTACGAGCGCATTGATGTTGTCCAATATTTGTTGGAGAATAATGCGGATGTTAATGTTAGAGATATTCACGAGCACAACGTTCTTCATTATGCAGCATATAACGCAAGAAAAATAGACACACTTAAGATTATATTACAACACATGAAGTCATCAGATGCAATAAATCATATTGATATAGATGGATATACTCCATTAGATATGGCTTACGAATGGAATAAAGATAGCCCTATTTTCAACGATATAGTTCAATTAATTCATAAGCATGGTGGTAAAACACGACAACATAATCACATCATTCCAGTAGGGACTATTGCGGATGCTGTCGGAGATAAGATGGAGATGTAATTATGTTAACAAACGCGCACTAAAACATTTTTTGCACAACTGTGAAAAAGAAATATATATATTTTATAGTATCTTATTCATTAATATATATGTTTGTGTGTGTGTGTATGTTTTGAGTCTGGGTTTTGTGTGATTTTTTACGAGGCCGATTATAGGTTTTGCTGTTTCGTATATATTAATATATATATCCAAAACATCATAAAACTTTTTTATGTGTAAAATATCATATTTTAAAGTGAGAGAAACGTACATTTGAGTGTGCGTATATAATTAATTCTTGTACTTAAATTTTATAAATAAAATTTTATATAAGATCATAAAAAAAAATTAAAATACGCGCATAATTATATATTATTTTAAATATAATACGTACCCTTGGTAATTATTTTATATGAGATATACTTTCCCATTTTATCATCAATAACTTTTATATTTTTTTATGCGTGTAAGAAAATAGCAAGATATACTACCCTTTTATTCGCTTTTAGTATACTTCCATCGTATTTAACCTCTGTTTCAAATACATACGCATTAAAAGTTTTCTAGTTTCAATATGATGCACACGCAATATTCGATCAATTGATATAGATAATAGTACATTATGTAATGTTGGATGTACTTGCAATCGACGTACCGAACCAGTAAAACTTTTATACTTGGAAATGACTTTACCAGTACCAACATCTACGCGTAACACACGCCCTTGTGTATCGCCAGCAAATACAGATTTACCATCTTCAGAGGCACAAACTGACATAAATGGTGGTTTATCATTGTTTTCAACATTTGGTAACTTATAAAAATGGACAGGTTTTTGACCTGCTCTAGTGTCATAAATTCGAATTTCACTATAACCTGTACCTACAACTAATTTATGATAACTTGAAGATGTATTACCATCTTTCTCTTCTTTAAAGAAATCCATATCGCTCACCCACACAGGGACTGGCATATTCAACCAATCGTTACGTACGTTTTTTGCTTTCCATATTTGTTTTTTCTCATTTAAACTGTACAGTCGCAAATCTAATTGTTTACCACCAACTGCGATCACATCGCAGTTTGATGGGGCCTGTCGCATTTTACTTACTGGCTGGCCAACCGAAATGTGCGATTCTTTATTATCATTTGATGGCAAGCTATTTATTCGCAAATTACCAAAATTAGAGCATGTAGCAATATGTTTCGTCCCGCCTTTATTTCCACTACCTAAATTCACATTACATATACCTACTATTTTTTCGACTCCATTTAAGCTAGAATATAATTGTAAATTGTGGTTACGATTTTTCTTACTAATATGTGTGCCTTTTTTCAGAGGACTTTTGGCTCTGTTCATAGCATTAGGTACATTAAAATGTTGTAACTTTGTTTCTGCAAGTACCTGTTTTTTTTTCATCGACCATTCCTGTACAATACCACTCCTAGTTGCAATTGATATTAATGCATCATCACTAGTGCGATTAATACACAATGCGTCAATACCATTGCTTCTAGTTTGTGTTGTTGAAGAATTAATGCGCACTGTTTTTGGTTTAATTGCTTCTATTAGTTTTTTCTTTCTCTCTTTTTCTTGTTGTTGATATACACGGTCTTCTTCATCAATTATTACATCATCTTCATCAATCTCATCGTCGTCATTTTGATCATTAGTAAAACCACTATTACTACCACCACCGCTATGATTTATCTTCCGTCTTTTACTGCTGCTTCCATTTAGTGATTTAATTTTTCTACTGCTATTGCCTTTATTATTACGGTCTTTAAGAATTTCACTTTTGTTTGCAAATACATTTGGAAAATATACAGATTTCAAAAGTCCTGTTTCATCGCCAACTATACACGTAATTGGTATAGGAAATGTTAAGTTACTAGATATGTTGTCCATTTTAATAGCTCTCTATTTTTTCATGGTTTCATGCAGGGGTTTGGTAGTAGTTGTGCCCAGAGTGCGACATGCCCAAAAAACAGCATGTTTTATTAGAGTACTGGATAATAATAGACCATCATTTTGTTGTTGTTATAATACGTATTATTTTTTAGTAATTTATTCCAATGAAATTGATGGCTCACACCTTCGTGAGGAAGAGAATTTCGCCAGTGTCTTCTCTACGTCTAGTAGATTCTATTTTTTATTCTCCAGCATGGACGCAGCGTTATGTAAGAGAGAGAGAAGCAACTATTGTTGTAAGGTATAGCTGTAGTTATATTTTTATAAGG
>JACKZZ010003414.1_pt1 | contig 17375 bp, 22 predicted proteins | sample 8027871 | NCBI WGS metagenome assembly JACKZZ01 (sample SAMN15724774, study PRJNA655200) | protist metagenome | isolation source: fluorescence activated cell sorting (FACS) single amplified genomes of... | place: USA: West Boothbay Harbor, Gulf of Maine | collected 2000-07-19
TTTAGATAATTATTTTACAGGGTCTATAGAAAATCATGTCCAAGGAGTGTCGTATATTACAGGTAACACTAAAGACATACATAGTTTAGTTACAACAACACCAGAACTGATATATCATCTAGGCGAATATTCTAGGGTAGAACAAAGTTTTGAAGACATTGATATAGTTCATAACTACAACACGACAGGAACTTTTCAAGTACTCGAATATGCTAGAAAACATAAATGTAAACTAGTATATAGTGGTAGTAGTACAAAATTTGGTGACGCAACAAGTCCATATGCATATACAAAAAGTGCTAATACAGAACTTGTAGTAAACTACGGTAAATGGTTTGACTTAGAATATGCTATTACATATTTTTATAATGTATACGGACCGAGAGAAATTAAGCAAGGCAAGTATGCTACATTAATTGCATTGTTTAAAGAAAAAATAAAAAACAATAATGATTTAACAGTTGTTTCTCCAGGAACACAACAAAGAAATTTTACATACATTGATGATATTATTGATGCATTATTATTAATTGGTAAACAAGGCAAGGGCGATGAATATGGCATAGGCAGTGACGAAAGTTTTACTGTGTTAGAAGTTGCAAACATGTTTGAAGGTAAAATTAAAATGATCCCTGAAAGACCAGGGAATAGAACAACATCACAAGTTGTTACAGAAAAAACAAAACAACTAGGCTGGAAACCAAAACACACTCTAATAAATTATATAAAGGAATTAAAAAATGAAAGTAATTGATGCATTTGTGTACTTCAATGAAGATGAATTAGCCATTGCTAGACTACGTTACTACGCTGATACTGTAGATGCATTTATCGTAACAGAAAGTAATTTAACTTGGAATGCACAACCAAACACACAAAAGTTTCCAAGAGTGTTAGATAAGTTACCGCAAGATATTAAAGATAAGATACATTATAAATTTGTAGAACACCCAGAAGAATGGACTAACGAAAGAAAACGTTGGAAATATCCCGAGACTGATACAAAAAACGAAATGGCATTTATTGCAAAAGAACACTATGATGTTGAAGATTTATTTTTGTTTAGTGATATCGATGAATTTTGGGATATTAGAAAATTAGACGAAATGAAACAAGTTGCTAGTAATAAACTTTGGTTTACATGTATTAACATATTTCATGTATGTCATGTAGACTGGTGGTCAGGTTATGGTGATGAAAAATGGTTTGGCACACGCGGAACACAAATTAAAAATCTTGTTCATGAATCACCATTACTAAATGAAATTATTTCTTTTAAGAAATCCAAAAATGTTACTATGAATCTTGAAGGAAGACAATTAGTAACAATACCATACAATGGTTGGCACTTTAGTAAATTCGGAACTGTTGCTGAGCGTTCTAGTAAATTTGATTCATTAGTTGAAACAAGGCACTGGCCAGAGAAGGCTGGAAAAACTATGCACGAAATTGCACAAGCAGGAACTAAATTACATGACTGGAACACTGCTGTAGGTAAGAAAAAATTGAATGGACGACAACTTACATTAGAACAAGTTAAAGAAAAACTTGATCCAGAACTGTTTAATATTTTAAAAGATTATAAAACATTCTGGAGCGGAGCATATGAAGTTTAGTTTATGGACAAATCATGGCGCACTTAATAGTAAACCTGTTTTTACTGCCTTTGCTGACAGTGTTGTGGCTAGTGGCCATGATGTTGTTTGGAATGACCCTGTATCTGATGTTGATGTTATTTGGAGCGTTCTTTGGTCTGGCAGAATGGCTAAGAATAAAAGTATCTGGCAAAGGAACATGGAACAATCCAAACCGACCGTGGTCTTAGAAGTAGGGGGCATTAGACGAGGCACGACTTGGAAAGTTGGAATTAATGGTATTAATAGAGAAGCGTACTTTGGTGAGTCCGGAAACGACTCGACTAGAGCAACTAAACTAGGTCTTTCTCTAAGACCTTGGGACTTAGGTGGTAGAGATATAATACTATGCGGACAACATGATCGCAGTCATCAATGGCGAGATATGCCGCCTATGTCAAAATGGATATTAGACACTATAAAAACTATTAGAGCACAAACTGCTAGGCCGATAATATTTAGACCTCATCCACGGTGTAGACTTCCAGGAATAGAACACGAATTTATAAATGTAAAAAGACAAGAGCCAATTAAAGTACCAAACTCGTACGATGACTTTGATTTTAATTTACATAATACATATGCTGTAGTAAGTTGGACTAGTAATCCTGGAATACATGCTGTATTAAATGGTGTACCAGCAGTTGTAGGTCCAGCAAGTTTGGCATATGATGTTGCCGAACATTCGGTAGAAAATATTAATAATCCTAATACTCCAGATAGAACTCAATGGTTGAATGACTATGCATACACAGAATGGACTGTCGACGAAATATCTAGTGGTCAACCTTTGGCGAGATTAACACCTAAGTTAGAAGAACTTTTGATTGACAAATCTGTATAATCTGCTATAATATACAGTGTAGTTAATAATTTAATACGGAGACATAGTCTTGTTTGAACCTATCATAGCAAAACAGCCGCCAGCAAATTTCTTTACTCAAACTATCGAGGATTGTCTTATATACCTCTCGAATGCACATGACAGTGCTAACTGGGAATGGCCGGCTGTAAATGTACAAATGTTTGACACACAAATAACAAAAAGTCTAGGAATGCAGTTACACAACGGAAGCCCGTTTACTGAAAAACAAAGTCATATTGGATTAAGATTAGTTAAGAAATATAAATCACTTCTCAAAGAAGCAGGCTTTGATGCTGATAAAATTTATGATGAAAAAATATTTAAGAATCCGTTTAGAGTAATTGATAAAACTAGAGCATTGTATATTAACGGTGATACTGTTGTTTGTAAAAGTAACTTCATTCCTGATTTAGTTAATTCCTTTAAAAAACGTAAATCAAACCCATATCATTCAGGAGATTATAATGCTGATGATAAAACTTGGGCATTTTCATTAAATGAAGATAATGTTGAATTTTTGTGTGATGCTGTAAAAGGTAAAAAGTTTACGATTGAAGATCCTATTCAAACTTGTTTTGAAAAAATTAAACATATTAAAAAACAAGCACTAGACTTTGACAAATTTTATCCTCATCTGGATATTAAAGATAACAAATACTATATTAAAAATTCACCAATTGATATTGAAATTAATCAAACAGATAATGTTAGAGAAGCAATATTTGATGCTAGGCGTTATGGTATTACAATCTTTAGTGATGCAGTAGTTGATAGTATTCAAGACAAAACAAGTTTAGATCGTATCATGTATGAAAGCCATTCAAACTGGGCAACAGCACAATCTACTATATCAAAAGAAGCAACGTTAGATATCATTAAGTCTACAAAGACAACAGTAATAATGGTAAGCAGTTATGCGCCTGATGATTTAATTGATTGGATGGAAATACTAGATAAGAATAATATAGATACTTGTGTAGCATTTAGATTCAAAAAAAATCCAGACACAAACAAGATGATTAAAGATTATAAAATGAATTCTTATAATCCAAATTGTAATGTTATTATTATAAATGAAAAGATTCCTAAAACATTCTTACAAGATTCTATTAATCCAGATTTGATTTTAGTGAATTTATCAACTCCGCCGGGCCATTATAAAACACAGATATGGCTTGACAGCAAGTCATTAATAGTGTATACTAGTGGTACAAAATCAATTAAGGATAAACATCATGGCGTCTTGTAAACTTGTTATTAGAGATGAAGTAAATGTTAAGTTTGAAAACTTAGACTTATCAATGCGTAAGCATCTAGTTAATAAGTTTAAATATGAGATTCCATATGCTCGTTATTTGCCTGCATACAAATTAGGACGTTGGGACGGTACTGTAAGTTTCTTTGGACTAGGTGGAACTACATATGTTAGTATGCTAGAAGAAGTATTAGTAGAATTAGAAAACAAAGGTGTGTATGTTGAAGTAGAAGATTTAAGAGAGCCTACACAATTAAAGTTTAATAAGATTACTGAAAACTATTGGAAGGATCAAGGCGCAGTATGGCCTAAAGGACATGTAGCGGAAGGACAACCTATTGTATTACGTGATTATCAAATTGAAGTTGTAAATAACTTTTTATCTAACCCACAAGCATTGCAAGAAGTTGCAACTGGTGCAGGTAAAACAATTATTACTGCTACGCTTTCGCACTTGTGTGAACCATATGGACGTAGTTTGGTTATTGTTCCTAACAAGAGCCTTGTTACACAAACAGAAGAAGACTATGTTAATGTAGGATTAGATGTAGGGGTATACTATGGTGACAGAAAAGAGTTAGGCAGAACACATACAATTTGTACTTGGCAAAGTTTAAATATTCTAAGTAAAAAAACAAAGAATGCAGAAGCGGCTATAACATTTCAAGAAGCAATGGCGGATGTAAAATGTATTATTGTTGACGAAGTTCATCAAGCAAAAGCCGATGTATTGAAACAACTTCTTACACAGAACTTTGCACATGTTCCAATACGTTGGGGATTAACAGGAACAATCCCAAAAGAACAATTTGAGTTTCAAGGTATTAGAGCAGGACTTGGAGAAGTTATTAATCAAATTAGTGCAAGTGATTTACAAGAGAAGGGTGTACTAGCAAACTGTCATGTAAACATTGTACAAACAGATGATGTTCAATCTTTTGGAAACTATCAAGAAGAATTGAAATACTTAACAACTAATGAAAAAAGAATTGAATGGGTATCTAGTTTGGTAGAAAAAATTGCTCAAAATGGCAATACTTTGGTACTTGTCGATAGGATTTCCGCAGGAAATATGTTACAATCTAATATAGAAGGTAGTGTATTTGTAAGTGGTGTAACAAAAACTAATGATCGTAAGGAACAATATGATGAAATCAAAGACGCGACCAACAAGGTACTGATTGCAACATACGGAGTTGCTAGTGTGGGGATTAATATTCCTCGTATTTTTAATCTCGTACTTATCGAGCCAGGCAAGTCTTTTGTCCGAGTGATACAATCAATTGGTAGAGGGATTAGAAAGGCCGAAGATAAAGACCATGTGCAAATATGGGATATAACGAGTAGATGTAAATTTGCTAAAAGACATCTTACTCAGAGAAAGAAGTTTTATAAAGAAGCGAACTATCCTTTCACTATAGAAAAGATAGCAATCGACTAGGAGAATAAATGAGAATATTAACACTAGACAATGAATGTTATAATTTAAATAACTTACCAAAAGAAATAACTGAGGATATTCGATATTCAGTTTTAGATAACAGTGATCCAAAAGAACCGGATTACTTTTTTGTACCTTTAATTTACTTAGAAAGTTTTAGTTCACCTGCTGTTGTATTACAAGTAGGTAAACATCAAGTAACTATGCCTCTTGAATGGAGTATGGTTGTAGGTAATAGTGAGGCAGGCGATTTAGAAATAATTCAACTTACAAGTTTAAATGATAGAGGGTTTGAAGCATACACATTTAACCCTTTAAAAAGTTTTAGACCAGAGTTTATGGATGTTGATGTTATCAATGTTTACCAAGATGTTAAATGGTACTTTCCTAAACTAAAGCCAGGACAACTTTTAACGACACCGCTAACAGAAGGACACAACCCTATGTGTGCGTTCTTTGTAAAAGAAATTAGCAGAAATCATGAAAATTTAGATTTTAGTTTGTTATTTTAAATGTTTAGTTCACTTAAAAAGCATATAGAAGTAGATTTATACACAGACGATCAACATGCATACGATATGTTCCGTCCGGATCATAGTAAGAAATTTATTCCTGATTGGTGGAAGAAACTACCAACAAGCAGACCAGACACACATCCTCACATACATTTAGACGGACTTGAAGTTGCTGGCATGAAAACATGTCCTGCTATCATAGGTTACATGAAAAAAGGTTTTATTATTCCTAGCCCTGCTAGTATCACAATTCAAAAATTTATGGATGGTAAAGTTGCATTTGATATACTTCCAGAAAAATATTCACAACCATTAAGCCATACAGCAGAAGATTACGAAAATCACAAGCCAGGATATCAACACATTAAATTGCCGCTACCTTGGAGAATTAAAACAAGTGAAAGTATTGAATGGATATGGGCTCAACCGCAATGGCATCAAACTAATCCATTAAGTCATTGGAGTAGTCCTGGTATAATTGATTTTAAGTATACACATATTGCAGACTACAACTTGTTCTTAAATTCAGGTAATAGGTTTAGTATACAACCTGGCGAACCTATTGCACAACTAATACCTTTAACAAATAAGGATATAAAACTAAATTATCATTTAGTAACAACAGAAAAATTCCGTCGTTTAGACAACTATAAAGGATGGAGAATTAATAATTTTAAAGAACGCTTACGTATGCAGAAGGAGAAAGGATAATGACAATGAAAGCAGGAAAAATTTGGGGTCAAACGGAATTGATCCACGCAAACGGTGTACTAGAGTTTCACCGTATTGAATACAAAGCAGGATACAAATGTTCAGAGCATGAGCATCGTTACAAGTGGAATGGCTTCTTTGTAGAGTCAGGCAAGATGCTTGTGCGTGTTTGGCAAGACGATCAAGCCGGACTAGTAGATGAGACTATTCTTGGTTCAGGAGAATTTACACAAGTAAAGCCGGGCAAGGTTCATCAATTTGAGGGCATCGAAGACGGTGTAGCATTTGAACTATATTGGGCAGAGTTTAATCACGATGATATCCATCGCCGTACAATAGGTACAAAAATCGAGAAGTAATAGTATGAGCCACGACACTATACAACCAGTTAGCACAACTCCAACACTTGTTTGGAAGGCAAACTATCCGGGAGATTTAACTAGTGCCGCGGCTCGTGCTACAAAAGAAACTATGCTTATGCCACCTAACGCCGGAAGTATGAGAGGCGGCGGAAAAACTAATGCTAATCATAATGCAGTTGATCCGCATATGTGGGACGAACTACACAATTTTATGCTTTGGTTACAACCCCTTGTTAACCAAGTTTGGAAAAATTGGGACATGCAAGACTTACCTTTGGAAGTAATGAATAGTTGGACTAACATTACTAACGAAAACGGATTTGTTGTAGAACATGATCATAGTCCATCACACATGGCCGCAAGTATATATTTAGATAAGCCAGACAATAGCGGAAATATAGAATTTAGAAATCCTTTACACTCAAGTTGGACATATATGCCACGCAGTCATGCAGACTTTAGTAAACAAGATTTTTGGCAAGAAGTTCCATGTAGCACTAACGATGTGTTATTATTTCCAGCATGGTTATCACATAGAGTACAACAGAATAACGTAAATAAAAATAGAATTGTGATGAGCATGAATATTGTAGGAGTTAAGCATGGCTAAAAATACAAGATACCTTAGGCATTTATCAAAGTGTTTTGCTGATAAAGAAAAAACTCATGCTGTTGATATTGGTGCCAATCTTGGCTTGATTACAAACAAACTATTTGATTTAGGTTGGGAAAAAGTTACAGCATTTGAACCTACTCCAGTAATTTACAAAGAACTAGTTACAAATACAAAAGATAAAAATGTAGTTCTTCATAATGTTGGTGTTAGTAATAGACCAGGAAAAATGTTTTTTGCTATGGGAGGCAAACTAGATCAACAAACAAATCAAATTGTAAGTCCTAATTTTAGAAATAAAAAGAAATGGGACATAATAAAAATTAAAACAGTTTCGTTAGACTCTTTAGAGTTAGAACCAATAGACTTATTAAAGATTGATGTAGAAGGTCATGAAAAACAAGTTGTTGAAGGAGCCGAACTAACCATTAAGAAACATAAACCGGTTATTGTTCTTGAAGTAAGTTATGAAGGCAAAGTATTTGATAAAGAAATTTCAAGAGGGCACGAAAAATCACTTGACCTGTTATTAAGTTTGGGTTATACTGTATATACAAAAGATGCATATGATTATGTGTTATTACCAGAAGGTTACAATGGCTGAAAAGAAGAAATTTTTAGATTTAAAAGCAATGTTACGTGCAGTTGATAAGCGTGACAAAGAGTGGTATAGTAGATTGAGTGATGACGATAAAAAGTTGTTTGCTCCGTTTATCGCTATGCGTTACGTTAGTAGTGTTAAAGGAGATCAATTTTTTCAAGAACACTATTTAGAAATGTGTAATGAGTTCGTTAATAAAAATCATTGGACATTAAGTAAGAATCACAAAGGCTTACTATGGAAATTAATGGCAATGTGTGGTGCTTATGAAAACTTTTTTCATCAGTATCAAGCGGCACCGAAGAAGCAGGCAAAGAATAAATTTACACAGACTTTGCTAGATAAAAACCCAAATATGAAATTAGATGATGCAACAACCTTATCAAGTATTATGTCAAAAAGCGAACAAAAAACATATATGGATGAACATGACCCAAACGCAAAATAAAGATCACGTTTGTATACACTGTGGAAAAGGATTTAAGTTAGAAAAAACTTTAATGGCTCATATGTGTGAGCCTAAGCGTCGACACTTACAAAAGAACGAAAAACGTGTACAAGTAGGCTTTTTAACATTCAACAAGTTCTATACAATAGTTCAAAGAACAAAAGAAAAAACATACGAAGATTTTTGTAAGAGCAGTTACTATAATGCATTTGTTAAATTTGGTAGTTTTGTAACTAATGTAAATTGTATATACCCAGAAAAGTTTATTGATTTTGTTATTAAAAGTGGTGTTAAGTTAGATCATTGGTGTCGTGACGAATTGTATGATACATATCTATTTGAGATGATTAGAATAGAGCCCGTTGAAGGTGCTGTACAAAGATCATTACAAACAATGATGGATTGGGGTGATAAACAAGAAGCACCATTTAATGATTATTTCAAATATGTTAATCATAATAGGGCAGTGAATGATATTAGATATGGGCGTGTAAGTCCTTGGCTATTACTGAATTCAAAAGCAGGTATTGAACTTTTAGGAAGTTTTAATGATGAGCATCTCACAATAATTGAACCTGCTTTGGATGTTTTATATTGGAAAAAAGTCTTTACAAATAAAGATAATGATGTTAAACTAGTAAAAGAAATAATAAAGGAAACAGACATTGCCTAGAAAAAAAGTAAAATACGAAGACGTATCACAATACGATCCAAAGATACATACTAAAACAAAAGGTGGATTAGGATTTGGAATGAAGAAAAACTTTAAACAAACTAGTGATTTTGAATCTAGTGGCCTACATTTGATTGAGGTGTTCAAGTGGTCAGTACCACCAGAACTAAAAGAGAAGTACAAAGAGTTTAAAGAATTCTATGCCTGATATTGATTTAGACTTTTATGATCGTGATAAAGTGCTTGAACAATTTAAGCATATACGTGCATCACGATTAGAAAAGGATGAAATGAAAAAACACAACACGGGTGTTTATTTTCATAATGCTCCTATGAATCCATTTACAGAGTTGTGTACACTAGATCATAAAGAAGCAGACGCCCGCGGCTATTTTAAAATCGATATGCTTAATGTTCATATATACGAACATGTAAAAAGTGAAGAACACTTAAATAGTTTACTAGCAAAGGAACCGTTATGGGAATTACTAACAGAGCCAGACTTCAGCAACAAATTATTTCACGTCGCAGAACACAGTTCCATTCTTCAAAAAATGAAACCAACGAGCATAGAACAACTAGCGGCAGTACTAGCAATCATTCGTCCAGCAAAAAGATATCTACTTGGACAGTCGTGGGATACAGTGATGGCAGAAGTGTGGACAAAGCCTGAAGACGGATCATATTACTTTAAGAAAGCACATGCAGTTGCATATGCACATGCTATTATAGTGCATATGAATTTAATTTGTGATGGATTATATGATACAGGAAAAGATAGATAATTGGGCAAGTGATCTCTGTCTATTAGAAGGCACTGATAGATTAACCTATCTCGTTGACCTAGCAAAAAAAACAACTACACTACCCGAAGAACTAAGAACAGATGATAAACTTGTTCCAGGATGCATCAGCAAAATATGGGTAGATGTTGGCCTAATCGAAAACAAAGTTAAAGTTTACTATGATAGCGATGCAATGATTCCTAAAGGTATTGCTACAATAGTTTGTGATATATTTACAGACTGTTCTAAACAAGAAGCACAGCAGTTTAATGAAGACGATCTTACCAAGTTAGGATTTATTCAATTAGTAACACCGCAACGTAGAAATGGATTATATAATTTAATTGGTGTACTTAAAAAAAAGATTGAGTTATTATGATACCTGAATATGAAGATTTTAGACCTAAGCCACCAAAGAAAGATCTTGGTAGTTGGCCTTTTTGGAGTTCACCTCCGGAACTTGCCTTAGATTATATCGTTAAAATATTATTGTTTTTATTTTTGATACCGTCACTTTTAGGACTGTCGCTTACCACAACAGGAATATTGATTAATTATCTATTAATAGACTTTATAATTTACAGACAATACAAACGTATTACTTGAGTTTACGAACCAACTGAATGCTTTTTCGTTTAACACGTTTTTGTGCAATATCATTTAATCTAACCACAGGGCCAAATAAAAGTTCTACATCTTTTGTGTTAAAAGTTCTAATCCAGTTTTTGAATCGCCACATCTCTGATATTAAAAATATATTAATAGGTATCTTACGATTTGATTCCCACCACCAAGTTTCGCCACATTGTAAAAATGCTTTTTTATCAGCGTCATCGCTACAAAGGCTTAGATCGTAAATGCTTGTTACTGCGTTATCTTGGTTCAATATAATTCCAATATATTCAGTTTTTCCGTGTTGGATACCACTAATAAATGGTAACGTATCGTTTATTTCTTCTTCTATTTTTCCCATAGTCTCTCTTATAAATACATGTAAGGACAAACAATGATATGCTCAAAGTTCCAATATATATTTATGAAACCGGTTGTACCATATACAGTGATTTGGACGAAACCGTACGACAAGGATTTACACCTATGTATCAAACACAGTTAAAACTTTATAAAGGCGTTACTAACACCATTAAATTCACGGTTAAAAACCAAGATCAGAAGCCGTTAGATATTAATGGAGAATCCTTTACATTTACACTAATTGATGCAAAATCAGGTGCAACATATCTAAATAAACCCCTTACTGTTAAAGACGACGGCAGTACACGATCAACTAAAGGTGTTGTTGAATTATTCTTAACTGAAAGCGATACTGCTACATTGAATAGCCAAATGTATAATTATAGCATCAGCCAAGCAAGTGCAGGTAGTCAAAAACCAGTGTTCACGAACACCTATTATAATGCTTCAGGACACATCAATCTTATAGATGCTGTGTATGCACCATTTACTAAAAGTGAAACATTAGATAGTTTTCAAGGATTAACAGACTCAGACTCAATTACAAGATATACTAGTTCACATGTTAATGCACTTCCTGAATTCAAAAGAAGTAATGCATTACACACTGTTGCTTACTACACATCAGGATACACAGGAACTTTAAATGTACAAGCAACACTAGATAGTCAGCCTAGTAATAATACAGATTGGGTTGACATCAAATCAATTTCATTATCAAACTCATCAGGAGTAACATATGAGAATGTTAGTGGAGTCTACAGTTGGATAAGAATTCAGCACATTCCGGACAATTTGAACAACGGAACACTTGACAAAGTCCTCGTAAGATCGTAAAATAGTAGTATGAATCCGATTCAGATAGCCATGACAACCGCCTTGCCGGCGAAACGAAAACAAACTCCTAGTGGGTGGATTAGTTTCGACGCACCCTGTTGTGTTCATAATGGCGAAAGTGCAGATAGACGTAAGCGTGGAGGCATAATGTTTAATGGTGACGGAACTGTAAGTTATCACTGTTTCAATTGTGGATACACGGCTAGTTACGTACCGGGAAGAACACTTACTTATAAACTAAGGAAATTGTTGGCATGGTGTGGGGTTCCAGATTCAGAAGTTACTAGACTAGGTCTAGAAGCATTAAAGATAAAAGAACTTACTGATGTAAATGATAATATCGATATTGCTAAAGAAACTACTTTTGAAACTAAGACTTTACCGAGTGGTGCTAGACCATTAATGGAATGGCATGACTGGAAAGCACTGGAACCAACAGGTATCGATGAGGATCTCATAGGAGCCGTTGAATATATTTTACACAGAGGCCTGATGGTAGATGATTATAATTTTATGTGGACTTGTGAAGGTTCATATAAGTCAAGGCTGATTATACCATTTTACTATCAAGGGGACATAGTCGGATACACTGCTCGTAAAATTGGCAACGGCTCCCCCAAATATATTACAGATAGTCAACCAGGCTATGTGTTTAATCTAGACAACCAAGGATGGGATAGGCACTTTTGTTTTGTTGTAGAAGGCCCATTAGACGCTATTAGTATTGATGGGGTTGCAGTGTTAAGCAATGACATTAAAGACACACAAGCAACGCTTATAAACAGTTTAAGACGCCATATAGTAGTAGTTCCTGATATAGATAAAGCAGGTAAAGAACTAGTAGAAAATGCAATAAAATATAATTGGAGTGTTTCATTTCCAGAATGGCCTGATGCTGATATTAAAGACGTGAACGAAGCAGTACAAAAATACGGCCGCATATATACGTTACAAAAAATAGTTAATGCTATTGAATCTAATGAAGTTAAAATCAAGATTAAAATGAAATCTTATTTTGGAGAATAATTAATAACATGTACGATCTATTATACACAAATGGTGATTCGTTTACAATGGGAATGGAAATTCTCGGCGATAAAGATATTACAGAAAATAATAAAAATCATGCATATCCAATGCACGTTACAGACTTAATGGGTATCAAAGATCATGCTAATAGTGCATTACCAGGTGCACCAAATGAATGGATTGCTAGACAAACAATTTTTGATTTGTTACGCTACGAGAAGAAGGGATATGATCTTTCAAAAGTATTTTGTTTAATTGGATGGTCCAGTATTAACAGATTAGAAGTGTCTGTTAGAGAAGATATACAAAAGGCAAAAGACATGGGACTGTGGCCACCTATGGGATTTACCAGTTACGAAATTGAATTATTTGGAACAAACTTTATCAATAGCAGTATTGAAAAATTTATATTAGATGAAAACGGAAAAAATATTTTTGATTTTTCTAAAGGAGCACACGAGTTTGCTGTTGAATATCTTTGGGAGGAAGAGTTAGAACACGAAAAGTGGTTTACAAATATTCAACTACTTAAAAACTTTTTTGAAAACAAAGATATTAATTATCTAATGGTTAACAATGTAGCAACATGGAATAGTCAGCCTACGTGGAGGTTGAATGCTCATGAAGACTTGCTGTTTGATAAACACTTTTATAAACCAAAAGAATTTAGTTTTCAGGATTGGGGTCATACTAGATACCCGTTTGAACGTAGACAAGAATCACACTTTACAAGGAAAGTTCATGTAAAGTTTGCAGAAGAGATTTTGTACCCTTACATTAAAGAGAATTTATTATGATATTATATGCAATAGGTGATAGTATTACTTCTGGAGCAGAACTTCAAGAAGACGGATCTATGGAGGAGTCTAACAAAGCATATGCTTATCCAATGTATCTCACAGATAAGTTGAATTATGATGAATGTGATAATAAAGCAATAGCAGGTGCGCCAAATGAATGGATTGCTAGACGCGGAGTATTAGATATACAAGCATTGTTAGACAAAGGTTATAAAGCACAAGACCTAAGAGTAGTTGTAGGATGGTCTAGTTTGAACAGGGCAGAAATAAGTATCAAAGAGTTAAAAAGCCGTTATCCAGGACGAGATGCAGAATGGCAAACAGCACACACAAGTACAGAACAGTTTATGTTTGAAACTATGTTTATTAATGCTAATACTTCTCAAGAACTAGTATTAGGAGATGGCAAACTTGCTGTAGAACATGGACAAGTTGCAAGAGACTTTTATGCTGATTATGTATGGGACTACGAACTTGAATATGAAAAATGGTACAGTCAAATATTATTTTTTCAAAACTATTTAGAAAATAAAAATATAAAATATATATTTCACAATAATGTACATCCATGTGAAGTGAAAGCAAATTTTTTAGAAAATAATATTAGATATTATAAACCTAATGAAGCATTTAATCAATGGGCAAACAAATACGATAGACGTAAACTTGGACATCCTGTTGAAGAAGCACATGGCGATTATGCTGATTTACTATTGGAGTATATAAACAAACATGAACTTTTTTAAAAAATTAAGAAGACTATACGCTGAATGGAAACACAAACGTAGAATTAAAAAGAAACTAAAAGCAATGCAAAAGAAAGATCCTTTTATATATAAATGATGAATGATACAACAATACGCTGGGGTATAGTAGCAAACAGCCACGATGCCAGTTTGGCTGTGTTTAAAGGTGTACACCCTGTATGGGCATGTTTAGCAAAAGACTTTACAGGTGTAGACAATGATCCTAATTTGAATTTTACAATGACCAGTGTAGCAAAAGAGATGTATGGTATACCAGATGAAATAGTATGGTATGAATATCCTAGACTCAAATGGTTGCGTCAACTATGGGCAGGACAGAGAATTCCTTATAGTGATACAAACGTAAGAGAATATCTAAAATCCTATGACGTTGGACCTATCAATAAATTATCGTATACAAAGCATCACGAAAGTCATGCCGCATATGGTTACTACGGTACTACTAGCGGACATACACGCCGGGCAATAGTTGTCCTAGATAGTATAGGCGAGTTTGAAACTTACACTATATGGGACGGACTTGGCGGCCGTATTAAAAGAATTCACAGTCAAGGATATCCACACTCCATAGGCCTATGGTATAGTGCTATGACACAACGACTAGGACTAGTAGCAAACAAAGATGAATATCTTGTAGCACAAATGGCAAAACAAGGTAATGCTGAACGTTATAAAAAAGATGTAGATGAATTATTTGATATCAACTATCCTAGTATAAAATTTAATGTTAACATGCACAGGGGATTAGATGCCTGGTTGCCTGGTGCAGATGCTAATGATTTAGCCGCGGCAGTACAATCCAAATTTGAAGAAATCATTATGGGAATTAGCCTTTGGTTAAAGAACGTACATCATTATGAACAAGTGTGTTTTATGGGCGGCTGTGCATTAAACAAGCCTGCAATAGATAATGTTATAAACTCTAAGATGTTTAATCATGTACATGTTCCAAAACATCCAGGTGATCCAGGAAGTTGTTTAGGAAGTGTTTTCGCCAAAACTAAAACAAGAGTTGACTTTAGTGATGAAATATGGTATAATAGTACAATAGATGGCAAAGGAAAATAATGCAAGATTTTAATCAAGACATACAAAAGTTATTTTTGGAAATGTTTCTAAGTGACACTGAAGCATTTGTAAGATGTCAAGGTATCTTTGAAAGTGAAAACTTTGATCAGAAACTAAAAGAAGGTGCTGAATTTATCAAGCACTATGTTGATGAATACAAAGTCATGCCCGAACTTGATATTGTAAACAGTAGTTGTGGAACACAATTCAAAGATGCTAGTAGTGTAGGACAAGAACACACAGATTGGCTGTTAGATACGTTTGAACAATTTAGTAGACACAAAGCATTAGAACGTGCAATTCTTAAGAGTGCTGACTTACTTGAAAAAGGTGAATATGGTCCAGTAGAAGGACTAGTAAAAGAAGCAATACAAATCGGACTTGCAAAGGACATGGGAACTGATTACTTCCTTGATCCTAGAGCAAGATTAGAAGGTCTCAAAGACAACAACGGACAGGTAAGTACAGGTTGGCCGAGTATTGATAGAAAATTATTTGGAGGGTTCAACAGAGGTGAACTGAATATTTTTGCAGGTGGATCAGGAGCAGGTAAAAGTTTGTTTTTGCAAAACATGGCAGTAAACTTTGCAAAAGAAGGAATGAATGTATTGTATATTAGTTTAGAACTTTCAGAAGCACTAACGGCTATGCGTATCGATAGTATGCTTACAGGTGTAGCAACAAAAGAAATTTTTAAGAATCTTGATGATGTAGAAATGAAAGTCAAAATGCTAGGTAAGAAATCAGGTAAGATACAAATCAAATATATGCCTAGTGGTAAGAACGCAAATGATTTAAGAAGTTATGTTAAAGAGTGGAGCATTAAAAACAAGTGTCAACCAGATGTATTATTAATTGACTACTTAGATTTGATGATGCCATTGAGTGTTAAAGTATCGCCGAGTGACTTGTTTGTTAAAGACAAATATGTAAGTGAAGAACTACGTAACTTGGCTATGGAACTAGGTTGTGTATTTGTTACAGCATCACAGTTGAATAGAGCGGCAGTAGAAGAAATAGAATTTGATCATTCGCACATCAGTGGAGGATTGAGTAAGATTCAAACTGCTGATAACGTGATTGGTATCTTTACAAGTAGAGCAATGAAAGAACGTGGTCGTTATCAGATACAGTTTATGAAAACTAGAAGCAGTAGTGGTGTAGGACAAAAAGTAGATTTAGAATTTGATATTGACAGTCTGCGTATTAGTGACCTCGCAGAAGATGAACAAAATTCTTATCAATCACAATCAAGTAGTATTGTAAGTAATCTTAAAAAACAAAGTACTGTTGAAACAACACAAGACGAATCTATGAGAAGTGATCCCTCAGAGGGAAGTACTATCGGTAAGGTGAGCGGAAAAACACAATCAACTAAACTAAGAGAACTTCTTAAAACTATTAATACTGATTCTGATTAATCTTTTAGCGTTGTTCAATCCAAGTGAATGATGCTAGTGCGTCTTTACCAGTGCCGTTTGAAGCACACAGGATGGTGAATACATCACTGACTGTTCCTAAACTGCTTCTACCTAATTGGTATGATGTACTTGCCGCCAACTGGACTCCCGTGCCACCACCACCTGAGATAACAAATCCACTGTCAAGGATTCTGCCGTGATTGGCTTCAATGATATTAGCCGGAGTAATATAGGTTTGATACTGTGTAAATCCATCTGGGTCAGGATTGTCTAGCCACGGTTGCGGTCCTGACGCTCCTGCTGTGACTTCTGCTGGTATGGTGGCATTACGCACCAGTTTATAAAAGATGTTGGTGTTGTCAATGGTAGCAACCTGGAACGCCTGTGGTAAAACAATTCCATTCAGTGCTGTGGATTTTAACCTAATACTCAAAATGGGATACCAATTGTCTGAACTTCCTGCGTTGGTCAAGGCACTTGCCATCCGTGTACCATAAAAAGGAGCACTGATGTTTTGTGCGATACCAAGTTTGCCCACTTCACCTTCTGAAATAATACTGTTTGATCCTTGAAGC
>JACKZZ010004066.1_pt1 | contig 17373 bp, 9 predicted proteins | sample 8027871 | NCBI WGS metagenome assembly JACKZZ01 (sample SAMN15724774, study PRJNA655200) | protist metagenome | isolation source: fluorescence activated cell sorting (FACS) single amplified genomes of... | place: USA: West Boothbay Harbor, Gulf of Maine | collected 2000-07-19
GAATTAGTATGAGGAAGTAATTGTATTAATTACTTCTCTTTCTTCTTCTTCAACAATTCAACCAACCCACCAGACAGCCAATAAAATAATAAAACAAATCAAAAATGAAAATCGACCACAGTCATCGAGTCACGTATACATGGTGATTAACACTTCTGACTTCAGGAAATTAGCATATAAAGTATGTACTGTTTGTATAATTTAATTGTGGCATAAATCTATTCCTTTGATAACAGATATTCTAGTCCACCCAACGTTGTTTGTATTTGAATTTGCCCTGTGGGCGTCGCCATTGTTTTACGTTTACAAAGTTCAACCCTTTACGCCTTTGCTTGTATGGCTGGGGCGGCACGCAACGCCTTTACTGATGGGTGGGAAAACGGTTGGATGAATGGGTGGGACCCATCCTTTGCTCCGAAATTTGCTACTATTTTGTTCTCGTTCTTGACGTTCTTGTTAATATGGGTTGTCTTTAATGCTAGGCCCAAAACAAAGCGGTTGGAGAAGAGCGCGGCACAGCAGAAAGTATCCTTTCGTATTCACAAAGCCGAGTTGGCAACTCGACTGATCAGCACCGTCCATGCCACCTTCGTCGGGCAAGGGGTACTTCGGGTCCTCTACTTTGATGGCCAACGTTTGCGCGCTGAAAACAATGGCTTCACGGAAACTTCGGATACGGCTGCATTGTATTTCTGCGTCTCGGTCGCGTTCTTTATCGGGGATTTCTTAATTTGCTGCGTCCAATTTGAAGACTACGGCTATGGGTTCCTGCTGCACGCGATATGTGGGTTAGGGACCTACTTTTACGTTGTTATGTCAGATTCGGCGCACTACTGGGCCTGCTTGGGGTTGACCTGGGAAATTTCAACGGTCTTTTTGAATGTCCGATGGTGGCTGTTGGAGTACAACCACAAAAATTCCCTGTGTTACAAAATAAATTCCGTGCTGGTTGTGCTTGTGTTCGGAATCATCCGAATTTTTATCAGCTGGCCCTTGACGTTTTATTACGTGCGCTCGTCTTACCGACTGACTACGTTAGGCGGTGGGAACGGTAGCGTGAGCACCGTATTCTTTGGCTGGACCAGTGCGGTCACAGTCGCGCTCGGTTTGTTGAACGGATTTTGGTTCTCAAAAATGTTAAGAAGCATCAAAAGGGCCATCTGTGGAGGTCGAAAGAAGGAAAAAACGTCGTCCACAAAAAAAGTAGAATGAACGGTGTCATGTACGGTCCCGTTTTTTTTTTTTTTTAAATTATGTTTTTATAATTTAAATTTTTAAGAGAATAAGAATTTATCCCATAGTTTTACGTATGAAATAGCGACTTTTTTCCCATTTTTTATCCCTACTTTCGATTCCACATGAGGGACACGTGTGCCACGATGAACACCGCGATTGCCACTTGCCGTGCAAGGCCTTTCCTCGAATCTGGCGTTTCCGTTTCCGCCTTCTTCTTTGGAAGCTTTTTATGGCTGCCATCACAGTAGGGACCCTTTTTCGTTTGCTTACACATACACAAATAGACATCCTTCGTTTCCGTTGCTGTAAATTTAATGGGCCTTATACCCGAACCTTTATGCGATCCATCGCAAAATGGTTGTTTTCTCGATTTTCCGCATTGGCACCAATAGTACGTCTTGCCCTTCACGACCTTTACTTTTTTGCTACACCGACCGGCGACTACTTTTCCATCAATACAAAGGTCTTCAATATCCGTCATGGTCTTGAAACGTTTCAGTGTTCTTAAATTATTTGCAAATATATCCACGCGATAAGGGTGCTTTGAAATCTATATTTTGCAACCGTAATGAGCAAGTTAACTTTCGACTTTTTCATGAAAGGAAAGGAAAGGGAAAAGTTGGATTGGGGAAAATGCTTTCCTGCTTAAAACATACCCTCCTCCATGAGCTATTAATGAAAATTTAATAGAGAGAACGAATAATTAATAAATATAATAATTTTTTTTTAAAAAATAATAAAATTTAATATTAATAATAAAGAAGCAGCATAATAGTCTATACGAGGATATCACACAACAAATTCTCGTCTTTTGTCTTTTTGGAATAAATAATTATTATTTTGAAAATTAATTTTTTTAAATAATTAAAATTAATCATCTGCGAACTGTTTTATTAGTTATATATTTTATTAGTATTTAATAGTAGTAGTAATAACACACACAAATGCCTAACAATACTAGACTATAATATCAAACATGAAAATAAAAAATTGCGAATACTTGGTATTGTAATAATACTACGGTACGGGAACAGGAACCAGGGAACCAGGTTCCTTTGTCTCGTCTTCTTCTTCTTCTTCTTGGTTGCCTCCTCCTCCCTTGCTCTCCTTTTTAGTACCCACATAGCTAGTGGAACTGTACGACGCATTCGAACGCGAAACGCTCTCGCTGTAGCTAGAGACAGACTCGGCAACGTTGGTTCCTTCGCCGGAGGAGCTGCCGTAAGAAGAATACGACGAGTACGAAGAATCCGAGCTGTACGCATTGTGCTCGTCGTCGTCGCTGCTGAGGTCCGCGCCCTCCTCCTTCTCCATGTGAGCGCTGTGCTCGATCAACGACAGTCGCCGGTGGGTGTTCAGCAAATCGGTGGCATCATGTGCCACGTCGCGGGCCAACGTTGAGCCTGCGGATCGGTGGCCGTCGCCGTGGAAATGGCACTCGTTCGTTTCAAAAAATGCGGGTATGTCGTGGTCTGTCATCGAATCCAACCTTTTGCGGGTCGGGCTGTGACGGACCGGGCTCTCCGGCCCAGCTTCCTCGTCGGAGTCGCTGAAGGTGACACCGTGGAGGGCCGAGTCCCGCTTCGGTAAGGTAAACCCTTCCTTCGGCTGAAAGGAGTTTCGTTTCGCCATCTGCAACTTTCTGGTTTCTTTCCTGATGTTCTTTTTCCGCTGCTTTTCGATCATGCGCCGAAACTTTTTGGGCAAATTTTGCATAATCTCGTCTCGAAAACCGCTTTGGATATCGTCCTGGTTGCCGAAGGTCATAACCCGCCCGGACTGCATCGCTACGGTGGTGTAGGTGTCCCCTGCCTCCACTTGGAACGGAAGGTTGTCCAAGTTCAGGCTAGCGTAGTGACGGTACAAGTCGCGTGCCCCCTTGAACACTATTTCGTACAGCATCTTCATCAATCTCGGGACGTGCCATTTGGTGTTACGAATGCGCTCTTTGGACTCGTGGTGCAACTGTTGGGTAATTTTTAGGATATTTTCAGTGGTGGTCGGGTAGATGGGCTCAAACGATCGCTCTGTGTCCGCGCCCATTTGTTTGACTGTGCTTTTCATAATTTCTTGAAGCTCGTAAGATGCTTGGGTTCGATAAATTCGGAGGTAGTGGCCTTTTGTTTTGTTCGTAATAAAGCGTCGAAAGGAGTTGAACAACCTTTCCTTTCGAAATTTGTGCAGCTTCTCCGAGGTTACCCTGGCATTCGATTTTTTCCTCATCTTCTTTGTCCTTTCCTCAAATTCCGCGTCCATTTTCTTTTCCCACTTTGAAACGTGAGAGTTCAATACCTTGGCACAAAAGCGTTTGAATTTAGGAACAGACATGGGCTCGTGGGTTTTCATCGCCGTGATCAGTTTTGTTGTCAAGTCTTCGTCGCAGTCAACAACGTACCATTTGAGCATACTCTCCGCTGTCGGGTTCTTCTCCTTGATGGAGACCTTTATCAGATTGTATATAGGCCGGTAGGCTTTTGTGCCGCACATGAGGCACATCGCTGCAAACCCGTCGCGCTTCCGAAACTGAACGTCCTCGTGGCAGTTTCTGCATCGAGATGTGTGGTAATCTGTCTCCGTGCAGCTTTCGTACTGGTCTTTCAGCAGCTGCAGAATGTTGTCGGTCGTCTCTGTTGACAAAAAATTGTACCGTAGATCTACCGATCGAATGCAGGGAAACCTTCTCAAAGCTTCACAAAGTGCTCGAAGGTGCGGGTCGGTCAGGTCGCAACGTTTCAAGTCAAGGATGCCCTTTCTCCAGAGTCGGTTCTTGCCGCCTTTGCCCTTTTTCGCATCAATCTTTCCTTTCAGAACCCTGGGGTCATTGCGACCGTCATCTCGCATGTGGTAAAATAAATCTTTTGTTTCCAGAATTCCTTCGTCTTTCAAGCATTCTTTGAATACCTCGAGAAACATGTCACCAGTTTCATCGTTCATCAAGTCTACGGGCGGTTTGCAGAAAACCTGCTCCCAAGCCCGGTGAAAAAAACCGTCGGAAAGGAGCCTTGTTCTCCAATTTTCGTCGACGTAGTCGATAAACTCTTCTAGGTTCACTTGCGCCGTTGGGATGTTGTACAGCGCAATGACCATCTTGTCAATGGTCCAGTCCATGGCAAAAATGTGCGCACGTTTCAGAGCAATTGCAAGCCCTAACGCATTCATTTTTCCTTTCATGGACACGTCCTCCCTGTTAAAGCAGCGCCGTAGCTCTATTTTTCGAGCCTCGAACTTACAGTCCGGCGCAAGCTTTTGAAATTTTAGTGCAAACAAGTCCTCTACCCGATTTCCAGAAATTTTGAATAGTTGGTCCTTGTTCATCAGCTCGTACACAGGGGTGCACTTTCGCTCCAACGTAGGATCTTTCGTTGCCATTCCATTGAACGTGTCTAGGAAATCGCTCATCCACTGCTTGTTTTCTTTCAACATCCTTGATTTTAGGTATTTAACATGCCTTGGCACCTCCTGCCGTTCGTTGGTCATGTGTCCCATGCGGCCATTATAACCCGACTCGCCGCACCCGTACATTTTTCCGCTCTTGCTGACGAAAACGGAATGTTTAGATCCCGCTGCAACTCGCCAAATTTTAGTGCCGTTGCCAGCCTTGAAATCCCCGCCATCGATTCGTTGCGGGGTGCTGAACAAGACTTTGCTTGGGCGGGGAGACCTTGGGCTTGCTTTCCTCTTTTTGAATCTTCCCTTGCCTTTCTTTCGATTTTTTCGGTTGAGCGATGGGCTGAGAACACTCAGGGCTTCTTCGTCTTGCAGCCCGAGTTGCGAAAAACGGTTGTTTCCCATCCCGAAGACGGACCCGTTTTCCATGCAAACAACCGTATGCTCTGACCCGCAAGCAACGTCGCTAACCTGATACTTTGTTAACACCGCAACGCACACCGGGGTGGCACGGTCTTCCAGGTCTCCAAGCCCCAATTGCCCCCTATTGTTTCGACCGCACGTGAAAAGATCGCCCGTTTCCGTGATCATGGCAGTATGGTGTGCGCCCAATGCAACGTGGGACACGAGGGCGAACCGCATTGCCAAAATCTTCTTTGGCTCAAATTTCCTATCGGAGTTCTTGACCGTTCGCACCACGGTGCGGTCTGGGACCAGCCCGTGGCCAAGTTGTCCGTACGAATTGTCGCCCCAAGACCAGACGGTGCCATCCTCACTCAGAACTGCGGAATGCATACTCCCAACGCTTACGCACACTGGGTAGATCTGGCGGCCCTTTGAGACTAGGGAGGGTTTGTTGATCCTGGTCAGGCTGTTGTTGCCTTGGCCACACTGTCCAATCGTATTCAGCCCCATACAAAAAATAAATCTATCCGAAGGTCGACTAATGACGCAGGAATGGCTAAGTCCCGCCCCCACATCGATCACAAAAACTTCTCGTAGAGAGTCGATGACAGTTGGGGTGAAATTGTTGGCGTTTCGTCCGTGGCCCAACTGACCGTCCATCCCTCGGCCAAAACTCAGACAGGCCCCCATGTCGGTGCAAAGCAGCGTGTGGCCAAACCCTGTGCTTACTTTCGTCACACGGTGGATTCGAATGGACTCCAGGTACAGGGGCATAAATGTGCTGAGCGATTTGGAGGCATCGGCAAGCATCGTGCCATCTTTCAGGGTGGCGCCTCCTCCTCCGTTCTCGTCCTCTGCCAGTGCTTCTATCGGGCGCTCAGGTATATCCAGCGTTGGCTTGTAGACCTTCAAGTGCTTCTTTGCCATGGTGCCAAGAACAGTGCCCCTCATTATTCTCTGCCTTTCCCAACCTTTTTGAACGATACGCGGCTCAAACTCCCTTCGATCAAAAATTCTATTTTCTCTGTCTTCCCATAACATTTCCATTTTAATTCTGTCCTTCAACTTTTTTGCCGCCAACTTCCGTTTCTTCGCCGCTCTTCTAGCTTCGAGTCGGGATGCGGCTTCCTTCCTTGCCGCCTTTTTAGGCATGCCCTCTTTTTCAAGGGCCCGTTGCATAGCGTCCGCCATGGTGAAAAATGTGAACCGCCGTGCTTGGGAAAAACTTGTCGGTAAAACCAGGCCCGTTGGTTTCTAAGTCAATGTTTATGGCGATATGCGTTTTTCTTTACCCTTTTACTATGTCAAAGTCTGGAAAGAGTGATTGCTGTACCGTCTTTCCGAACGAACAGACCCAACAACGCAAATATCCTCTGTCCTATGCCTGGGTCAAGGGGTCCCCCCCGCCGGTGGCCTCTTTCCAGCTCTATTTTTTACTTCCTTGCTATTTTTGGTGTCGTCTTCTGAATTTTATAAAATAATAAAAAAACAATAATATTATACGGACACAGCATCTTCTTCCTCGACTATCATGATCATTGAAAAAGTATCGTTCGTCGTTCTTCTATCATCAAGAAGAAGTTGGCCACTGCACTGCACTGCACTGCACTGCATAAGGAAGGGCATAGGCTGTTAATATCGAATACGAATAATAGATACGGTGCACTACATACGAATACGTATACGTATGTATACGTACGTACGTACAGGTCTTTTTATATAGACTAGTATCATCCGACAGTTTTTGAGGTCAGTCAGTCACCTTGCTGTACATACATATTTTATACTGTATTATTATTAGACTATATATATTGTACCGTACCGGAACCGCAACCGCAACCGGAACCGGAACCGGAACCGCAACCGCAATGACCTCCTTTGCTTTGTTTCAAGAGCTTGTAATAAAATGTTAACGTTGGGAGTTGAGAGAAAGCAGACATCTTTTTTCTTTTGTATCTTCATACTAATCCAATATTTATAATAGACTTACTAGACTATATAATAGCCCTAAAATAATATACGTAGTAGTATTATACAGAGGAGAGATCTCGTATGAATTTAAAGTGTGCTCAACGTATATACGTAAAGTAAAGAAAAGAAAAGTAAAGAAAAGAAAAGAAAAGTAAAGAAAAGTAAAGAAAAGTAAACAAAAGAAAAGTAAAGTAAATATCAAATAGAACGACGAAGTAAAAGTAAAAATAAAATGGGTGGGATTTATTACAATATTAAATAGTCGTCTAACAACGATGTGGAACGTGGACGAACAAATATTAATTAATTTAATTAATTATTGATTCTCTGCCGGTCAGTTTTTATTATAACGTAGCAGAACCAGAACAGGGTCGTCTTTCGATATTATTATTAGTTATAGTAAAGTAACACAACAGCTATAATAATTTATGATTAATATTGACTACCTTCTTCCAGACAATAAAAATTACCCTACCTATCCGTACGGTACAGGTATTAATACAGGTACAGGTACCAGGTACGGTATAATTTAATAATACGTACCAGCGAACCAGCGAGCAATAGACTGCTAGAACAACAACGACGATCGACAGAATTATTTACCCAGCAGAAATGTGAAGTCGACCAGTATCAATATATAGCTTCAGATGCCAATATTTCGTCGCTCGATTTCTAATTCTCTGAAAAATTTTAGGGACACTAACGCAAGAATTAGTCTGTAGAAGCGAATAATCGTGGACTTGCGGTATCTGGTACATTTGTTTTTCTTTCAAACGAACTGGCTGAATAGAATGCCGCTGGGAGTAAAAAAGCCCTCGAAATGGTCTGCGGAAGCTCGTGCAGCTCGTAAAAAGAAGCACAACGCTCAGCAATTTCACAGTGCCTGCAAACATTTCCCCCATTTGTTAGAATGTTTTGAAGATGCTGAGAGTACCACGCCAGGAATCACGCACGATGGGTGTACCGTTTTGCCAACGTTTTTGTCAGCAAACAAGCGCCGAACCATGGCACTGAAACACAACCAAAAGTTTACGGACATAAAGACAGAAGAGGGTGAATTAGGGTCATCCCAACCGTTGGTGAAGTCTCGCCCAAGGCTGTACGACCCAAAGCTCACTCAGTCTTGCCTCTCTGAGCTGAATTCCCTTTCAAAATTTCGCCATGAAGTTTTAAGCAAGGTCGTTGTAAAGGCGAGGAAAGCATCCACCTTGCTCGAGTTTGAAGGAGAAGAGGAGATGGCGGACGAAAAACTTTCGCAAAAAATTTTGCGCCATATTCGTCACGTTGTGGAGAAGAAACTGATGACGGGGGACATGGATCTACGGAGCTTCGAGGGTGAGGCACTGCTTCCTGCGGAATTTAAGCGGATGTTTAAAACTGCGCTAGGAATAAACCTGAGCGATCGCCATTTAAAGTTAGTTATAGACCATTTTGACAAAGACGGTGATGGCAGCATTGAATTCATTGAGGTTCACAGCCAACTCATGAACCCGCACCGTCTTACACAGAGCAACAAAAAGAACAACGAGGAAAAGTTCCAGCAGGCAATGAACCAAATCAGGCAAAAGGCACAATTGCAAGGAGATCATGGCATCGACAAGCATACGGGAAAAAAGAAAAAATTTGACCTTAAAAGTCTGTTCGGTCACTTCGACGTGGACGGGGACGGCACCGTCACCCGGGAGGAATTTTTGCAGTGCATGGAGGCTTTACACATAGAATTGACAAAGTTCGAGCTGAATGTCATTTTCTGGACCTTGGACCCCGACAAGTCCGGCCATCTGACGTATCAGGAATTTTCACGCGCCTTTTTTGATCGTCGAAACAGGCAAAAGAAGAAGCCAAAGCGCCTGAAGCCACATTGGACGCCCAACAACCCGTCTGAAGCCAGGCAGAGCATCTCAAAAGGTCGGAAAAATTGTGTGAATGCTTCGACACCGTACGCACCCCGCACCGTGGGCTCCATGGCCCGAGTGTCCGATTCTTCCTCCCACATTGCTGGCACCTGGCATGTAAATTCAAAGCAGGAAACCAAGAAAAGCATACAAACGAACGTGTTTTTGCACTCAAAAACTGCTGATGTTATCTCAACGGAGAAAACCATGACCAAAATCAAATCCAGCCAAAACTTGGAGCGACTTCTCGTTGAGCACGAACGTGGAAGGACTCTGTGGAAAAAGGAAAACCCGGACTGGGAGAAGAAAAAGTACGTCATCTACATTTAAAACACGCACTGTACAAAAAAAACCTTTTAGGTCGTAAGGTTCTTAGAAATACCTTCGTGCCCGAAATTAAGTAAAATCACATACTTAGTAAAGTTCTTATTTCGTATTAATAAAAATCTTCTGCCCCGCCTCTACTTGCTTGAAATCCCGAAAACGTTCAGGGTGTGAGCTACGTACCCGTAGTACCCAGAAATAGAAACCGCTTCGACCACTACCTTGTCCTCTCCGTCGAATGCATGTTTCAGTCGATTGTAGGTTTCTTCGGTCACGTTTGAGTCTGCCAAGAGCTCTGAGGTAAACTCAAACAGTGCGGCCAACTTTTCTTCCCCGAGCAAAAACTTTGGCTCTTCCCGGGTCTCTATGGAAGATATAATGCGCTCGTCCAGCCCAGCTTTTCTTGCCTCTTCCACGTGAATGTCCCACTCTGTCCTGGACCTGTAGTGCCGCGCGGTGAGCAGAATGACCAGCTCGGACTCCTGAAGGGTGAACGACGTCTCGTACCGGCAAACCCGCCCCAGCTCTTGCGCTGGTTTCGCGATAGACACGTTGGCAAGCCACGGCCCGAACGGGCCGCGAACTCCGGTCGTTCGCGTTTCCATAATTTCGTCGTACACGTCGCGCTGCTCGCCGTCCATATCGTCCACGTTGGGTCCTTTGAACCGATGCCGGATCCGCTCAATTTTTTCGTCGTCGTTCCAGTCATCCATGTCTGCCACGGCCAGCGCGCTACCCGGGGAGCCAAAGTCCGAAGCCATAAACACGCCTTTCAGGCTGGCGGTTGCCGATGAGAAGTCTTCTCTGGGTTTTACTTTTTCGTGGGCCACCGACAGCAAGTTTTGTAGCTGGGAAAAGGTTGCGTTGGAAAAGGCCAGGTCTGCCGGTGCACTCCAGTCTGACCCGCTCGACACATAGGCTTCCGCTTCGGTTGAATTCAAATTTGGCACGTTCACTGTCCCTTCAAACGATCGAGACAAGTCTTGTAGAAGTCCACCAAAATTGTTGTCCAGAACGCCCACAACGACAAGCTGGCTATGGCTCTGCTCGGGCGGGGGGGAGCGCAGCAAGGAGTGCAGTGTGGTGAGCATTCTTTTCCCTCCCATGTCCAGGAGGAGTTCCAGTTCGTCCAGCACCAGCAGGGAGAAGGGCGATCTGTGCGCGTCCAAGAAAGCCTCCACAAGGTACTCTGCGGCAAGCTCTTCGCTTTTTCCGAGCAGTGATCTCGGGTGAACGACCCGTACAAACTCAAATGGGACCCCGTCGGCAACGGATGACAACATGGTGGTCCTTCCAGACCCTTGTTTTCCTGTCAGTAGCATGGAGTGTACAGACGGCGCGGCCTTTTTCTGGGCCTGGCGGTGTGCCGCATGGAGAATGTCTTCAACGTTGGAGACGGCGGCCGTGTACTCTTGCGCTGTCCGTTGTATTTCTGGGTACAGGCCGTCCGGCCTCTTCAGCGCCCCATGGGCACCACCTAGCGCTGCCGGCCGTTCCACTTGGGTAATCGCCTTTTCGAAATGATGCATTTTGACCTTGGCTGCCATTTGATGCTCCAAGAACTGCTGAAGGTCGTCGCTCTCCGCACCCTCTTCGTCCACGAGCGTGTCGACCTGGGCTTGCCCCAGCGCTTCTTGCTGTTCGCCCAGGGAAAATGCAACAGCCATCCGCACAAGGCCTTCAATTTCGGCCCCTGTGAAACCAATCGTCATCTTTGCCAAGGCCTGCAAATCCACACCTTCGTCGTCGATCATCTGAGAGCTGTACAGGTCTCGGGTGTGGATTTGTAAAATCTGCAGTCGGCCCATTTCGTCGGGAAGCCCCACCTCCAGGTGAATTTCTAACCTTCCGGGACGCAACAATGCTTCGTCCAATAAATCTCTTCGATTCGTTACCCCAATGACCAGGAGGTTGTTTTGCCTGTTCAGCCCGTCTATTTGCGTGAGCAGCTGGTTCACCACATTGTCGTGGACCCTGGATCGCCCACTGGAAGTCGCGGCGTCGCGGCGTTTGCAGACCGCGTCAATCTCGTCAAAAATAATCACGTGCAACGGGGACTTGTTTCCTTGCATTCGCCACTCGCGCTGGGACGCTTTGAATATATTCCTAATTTTTTCTTCGCTTTCGCCCACGAGGCTGCTGAACACTTCCGGCCCGTTAATGTGCGTCGGTGTCCTTGCCCCGAGCAAGTACCCTATCTGTCTGGCGCACAACGTTTTCCCAGTCCCAGGGGGGCCGTGCAGGAGCATCCCCTTCGTGTGCTGGAGGTTTAACTTGTCGACGGCTTCGGGTGGGAGCATTCGCGACGCAAAGGCCCTCTGAAAAACGTTGTTCAACATATCGTCCATGCCCCCTATGCCCATCTCTTCAAACTTCCCCTTTCCCCTCATCGCATCTCGTAACGCCCGCATCTGCACCTCCGCCGAGTGCTCCAAGTCGATTGCAGCCGCACTAAAAAATCGACATCCTGGCAAGCCATGGCCTGACGGGAGGCTTCGAAAGCAGTACAAACTGCGCGGCAGATACATAACCTGTGCTATATTGTTCTAGCAGTTGTTTTGGGGAGTTTACGGTACCAAGCTAGAATTAATAACAATTATTGAGGTTGTCTCACTTCCGTAAAATCACCCTGATGAATAAGAAAAGTACAGAAACATGGACAAGAAAGAATTTTTTCCGTCCGACCGGGTTCTTCCGAGATGCACAACAAAATGTTCTTCGTTGTTCTTTCTTCTATTCTCGCTTCTTCTTCTTCTTGTTTGTTTCTTTTATTATTATAAATACCATTTCCTTAAAATTAGTCTAATAAAAAACAAATGCGATTTTTTTGCAAAGGGAAAATTTTTCTTCTAAAATGTTTCCATTTGTGATCAATATTTAATATATAATCACAGCATCAAAAAAAGGTTGGAATAATCATTTTTTCAATTGTTGATTTTTTACAAAAAATAAATTTTAATTTTTCTTTCTTTCCTTTTCTTTCTGTTTGTCGCGAAGGAAGAAGTTTTCACTTTTTACTTCTTTTTCATCAAATTCCCTTTGGTTGAAGAAAGAATGTGTACAATTTTAGTTGTAATTATATGTATTTTTGTATTTATCATTCTTTTTAAATTTTTATAACAAAACCCAATTTTTGGTTTTGGTTTTGTTTATGTAATTAAAAATTCCTTAACTCCAACAAAATAGTAAATTATTATCTATATGCTGTGTGATATAAATATTATAATAATATATACACAGCATTTGGTAAAAAAGGAAGGATGTAAAAAGCACAATGCAAGTATCTTTGGCGCGGAATTGAAAAATGGTCATGGACTTTGTGTTAACTATTTCAAACGAAGAGATCTTTATGAAAAAAAGATAATTCTTACAAATTTAAGCAGCGAAAAGTGCTTTCTGATATGTAAAAGAATGCCTGTAACGTTCATTTTTCCATCGCTGACAAATGAACAAGTGTTTGTTCCGGTGGCGTTTTGCTGAAATCGTCCATTTCACACAAAATTGTCCCTTGGAACCGTGATTCCAAGTCATTAGAGGGCAAACAATTTATAACTGTTCGTTGGGGACCGGGCATCCTTTGAGGAACAATCGTCCGATCTAAACTTGTGCAGTTATGCGTTCTCTTTGCTTCCATTTGTCGTTTTAGGACAAAACACTTCCGTACTTTGAAAATCGAGTCGGATTTTTTTTCGCGCCAAGGACACCGAACACTTTACTGAACAGCTGTCTATCATCGCATTTTACTTAAAGAAAAACAACAAAGGTCGTGTTTTTATTTTTTGACAAAAAAGGAAAAAATTGCATGGAATAGCATTGACAACGAAAACGAACAACTGTCGTGTCTGTTTTCAGGTACATATACTACTGTAGACTAAAATGAGCTTTGTGGCACCGCCCAGATGCGTTCACTCGACGAATAAGTTAACAAAAAAAGTTTAGCTCCCCCTTATAATTTTAAAAAACAAAAATTACCCACCTGACTGCCTTCACCGCTTAACCACCATCAGATCCCAGAGATTAAGCTCCCGTACGACCCGGCATCGTGGTCACCGAAGTACACCAAACTTTCCCCGGCCCCATCGTTTCCACGTCCCAATTTGGAGTAATACTTGTGCCCGCTGTATGCGAACAGGAGGAACGAGATCGATCCCGCCACGATGCCCAACCAGAGCGATCCTTGCTTGAGTGTCTTGAGCATTGAGAACACGTCTCGCAATTCTTCCGCGACGCTCTTCTTTGATTCTGAAGCCTCTTCGATCCAAGCAAGCGGGACGTACGTTTTGCCGGGCATAATGTCGGGAAACCAGGTTTCATTCACGTTAAAAACAACCCGTCTCACTTGAACGTTTATTTGAAGCCTCTGCCTTGCAAGAAAAGTCAGTCCGAGCGTTGGGTTGACACCGATGAAGGTTTCGTGCTTGCTTTCATCCGCTCTTAATCCATTGACTCGCTCGGAAGCTTCCTTTCCCACCCCTAAAAAGTGGGGCATAGAGAAGAATATTGGTGCACCCTTCTCTGTCATTGTTCCATTCTGGATCCCCCTCGGCCCGAACATGTAGTAGTTCTTGTTGTATGAAAACGTCGTGGCATTCCCATTTGCAGGGTTCATTGCCGGCAGGGAATATTTCAACAGCTTGACACCGTAATGATCGGTCCCACCCAGCACACGGTTAAGTTTTACGTGCCTCGACAGCGCATCAACAAAAATGGCAACATGACTGTGGTTGCCGGGGGGAAATTGAGCGCCGTTTGTTCCTGTCACAACGTTGGGCAAGCCCTCGTTCTCTTCCTCAGGGATTTTACTGCCTTTCGGCGGTGTTTGCCACACGGCGCTTTGTCCACCGCAACACGGGAATTTTGAAGGGGAGCAATTGTCTTTGAGTTCGCCCCACGGACACGGTACCGACAGCTCTTTCTGGTCGTGCCAACGAACATAGTTTCCGACCAAAGATTGGTCCGTCTCCCCCACGCGTTGGGTGTTCGGCGCGGGAGCATCAGATGGATGGGGTTGGTTCGGCTGAAGTCCTGGAAATTTGAACAATCCTGTTCCGTACCCATTGACCAAGTCAATCACAGAAAGGTGCGCGAACATGCGATTGTACGGAGTGTAGTCCTTGAAATGGTCCTTCCAAATGACTTTTCCTGCCTGCGCTTCCATGCCCCAGAAAAAGCTATTCGCGACCGTAAAATTCTCGTGGTCTGTTGTATGCTTTCCACCAGTCTCTTCAATGGTTTTCTCGCGGTCAAATGTATAGTGCGTCCAGTCATTGTAGCTAACCTGGTCTTTCCCATGCTCGTCCCAAGCAACATTTATCTTCTCCTTGACAACGGTGTAAATGAACGGACCACACTCCTTGACATGAACCTTTTCCCCTTTTAAAATGCCTTCTGGATTAGTTATGTTAAACACGTACACGCGGTGGTAACGCAACGAGTTCAAGGACGAATCCGTCCAACCTGGGTACCCCTCAACACCTTTTGAAGTTATAATCGTGCGGGCACGGACCTGCGCCGTTTGCATATCGTCAAGCAACACTGGGACAAAAAATGCTACCAATACGGAAAGCACAATAACTAACGCATAAGATATTATCCTGCATCTAAAACGGGACTTCCACTTCTCTCCTGGTTTTGTCGAATTTGACCGGAACCTATCGTACCCGTCCGTACTATCCTCTGCTGGTACCAAGCCGTGCGGCAGGTACAGCTCATCCGGATCATCACCGTAAAGCATTGGTCAAACAACGTTCCACTGCCTGTTCAAAATTTGGGAAATAAACCTATTGCTCAAGGGACGATGCAAAGTCAGGTTGTCTCCGTGTTGAGAAAACACCTTCTTACAATGTTTCTTGCAAAGAATGTTATTCACAATACGATGGGGGAACGAGTCTGACAGGCGGCCAGCCAGGCAGACATCATCCTCCCCCTCCTCCTCCAGCAGCCGTCATCAAATTTGTCAATCCGACCAAACACTGTGTTTATGTTAAAAAAATGACCAGCCGCCCCACCCGGACTAACTTTTTTACATAAACTATTTCAAAAAAATGTACTCTCAATTCTTTATTATTTTTTAATTTCGCTTCATACGTCCATCAACCCTTTTTTCTCTTGGACCCGAAGAAGCCGACAATACTTCGCTGCTTCCGTTTTCCCGAATTATTTGTCGTAGCAGCGCCAGCGGCGGGAAAAGACTCCTTTTTGTACATTTTTCGCTTTACCTCCTTCGCAACATGCCAATCCTCGTGCTCGAAGAGCTGCCCCAGCTTAATCGATTTGTTGCACTTTTCACATGTCACATGAGTATCTGCAGTTGAGGGCGTGGGTGCATTCGTTTGTTCCACCTTCTTATCCGGCGACGAGGACGATTTTAAGTATTTGGTCATCTGCTTCTGGTTTGCAGGCAACGGCTCCGCCGCGCCTTTGAAATGTGACACGCGAATGCCCATCAACCGCAACGAAATAGGAAACTCTTTCCGTAGCAATGCTTTTGCGCACTGGGCAATCACCGCACCGTCGTCTGTGTAGTTTGGGAGTGTGGTCTGCCGAGTCGAAACGCTGAACGAAGACCGCTTCAACTTCAACGTCATCGTTTTGCCCGTTAGGCCCTTTGCCTTCATCTGCTCGGACAAGGATTGGCTCAAGGCAGTTGCTACCTCGAACAGTTTTTCTGGTTTGGAAATTTCACTAAAGGTTCGCTCATTAGAAATTCCCTTCTGGGATGGACCGATGTGGATCTGCGAGTCGCTCTCCCTGGTAGTCGAAGAGATCCCAAGGGCACTCTTCAGGATGAACCGTGCAGTGTCCTGTTTGAACAAGTGGTACAGCTGGAGGGCTGGGGACGGCTGCATGAGCTGACGGCAAGTTGTGCACCCCAGAACCTCCTTCACAATGTGCTCTGTGACTTTGCCAACGCCAGGTATCTTTCGAATCCCAAGGGGACTCATAAAATTCAAGATTGCAACGGGGGTGTTGGGGATGACACACTGGCCGTTTGGCTTGTTAAAGTCGGACGCTATTTTGGCAAGCATGCGGTTGCACGCGAGACCTGCGGATATTGTCAAACCATTCGTAACGATGGATACCTCTTTTCGCATACTTTGGACAATTTCTTCTGCTCGTCGCTGCACAAACTTGTGGTCGTCGAGGTCTCCATTTTCTTCTTTTATTGCTCTGTGAAGATACGGGGTCATGTCCAGGCTCGCTTCGTCCAGACTCATTGTCGTAAAATTCGGATCAATTCTCCGAAACACATTCCTTGCCAGCTCTGCTGCCTCACGGTACGCCTTCCAGTCGGACTTCACAAAGATCAGCTGAGGACACAGCTTGCGTGCAATGAATCCGGGCATCGCCGAACGCACACCATACTTTCTCGCCTCGTAGTTGGCAGTGGATATCATGGCCTGCCCACCGACAGCAATCGGCTTCCCAATCAGGCTCGGGTTATCGCGCATGGCGACCGCGAGAAAACCATTGAAGAGACTGGTGGAAAGCATACAAGCAGTCAAAATCCACAACACACCACCACCTGTCCAGGAACCGTTCCTTTTCCATATTTCGAACGATCGCCTCATACTTTCCCTGATCTTCAAAAATGGAAGGGGGGCATGACTTTAATTTCTTCTTCAAGCCTGAAAGCCTCTCCATATGCTTTTTGTTTTGCTGCAGCGCATTTGCATAAAATTTTGAACCCTTCGATGCTTCATGAATGACCTGGAGGATTTTGTCTTTATCAACCTTGTCCATCCCAGCTTTATGAGCGGTAAAAACTACTAAATGCGCATACTTGTTACCGTCCGACTTGGCCGCGCCCGACTCGGCGACAGTCTCGGAATTAAAATTATTCACACCTTCTTGGGACAAAATGTCACGGTTTCCCCCCGCACTTTCCTCGTCTTCACTCGCATACCCACCAAAGCCCGTATTAAAATTATCCACACCCTCTTGCGACAGAACGTCGCCCTGAGTTCTTTCCATTGCGCTCTCCGGTTCGTTCATTTATTTGTTCAACTATACGAAAACATTTCGTGGAAAAATAAATTGAATTTACAACAGTCAGTTCAATTGCTTGTGAAATTTGCGCTCTTTTTAATAAAATATGCCTGCTAAATTCAACAAGGACATCCTTTCATATTATTTTATTGAACAGATACTAATG
>JACKZZ010006109.1_pt1 | contig 17368 bp, 8 predicted proteins | sample 8027871 | NCBI WGS metagenome assembly JACKZZ01 (sample SAMN15724774, study PRJNA655200) | protist metagenome | isolation source: fluorescence activated cell sorting (FACS) single amplified genomes of... | place: USA: West Boothbay Harbor, Gulf of Maine | collected 2000-07-19
TCGCCTCCTTGGGCCGGACCTCCTCCTTGGCGTCTACGTGAGATGTGAGGAATTTTATCACCGAATTGTCCTGCACGCCCTTGCGCGGATAAGCGTCCGTGTTGAAGTCGCCGCCCATCACAATGCCGTCCAGTGAAAAGCCGTACTCGATTTCGAAGTGGTATTGGAGCTCGGAAATCTTGTTGGTCGTGGCAACCATCTGATCGCGACGAATTTTTTCCAATTCCGGCCCTTCACCGGCTTTGAGATGTGTGGTGCACACCAGAATGTACTTCTTGTGCTTGGCCGAGTAGGGACGGCGAATCGCGGCCGCTTCCTTAGTACCGCTGAGATTCCCTGTGCGGACCGCTGTGGAAACCATGTTGCCTTGCGTCGTGGTCTGCAGCAACTTGTTCAGGTCCTCCAAAGACCCGTGCTGCTGCTGCCACTGGGCAATGCTCACGGGATGCTGCTGATTCTGATTCGCAGCATGATGCACCCGGGACAGAGGATTGTAGGGGTCGCTAACATTCGCACCCGCAGGCGGATGATTAACGCCGCCACCACCCTGATGAAACAGACTAGTGAGAGGCGAGATGCCGAACTGGACTCCCGCCGGCGCTGGCATGCCTTTGCTCGTTTGTTGCTGGAGATGGTGAATCACAGTCGCGTCATTCTGAGTGGGGGTGCCTGGGATTGAACGAGGAGGAATTTGAATAATCTTATATTCTTGTGCAACAGACTGGAATGCGGATGCGAATCGATTCACACGTTTATACACCGTATAAAATTATACAGTACCATTCACATTGACGATGCTGCTTCTGTATTTTTTTTGGCTGGGTTCCCCCATTTTGGGTTTCAGCACTGCACTTTTCGGCGACACTCCGCGGACTTCATCCGTGCATTTCTGTCGGAGACATCCCGTCTGCATGTTAACGTGGGCTAAAACGTTGGGGAGACTGACGTTCAGGGCGCCCCGCGCGGACTCCAGGCTGGCTGTGGAGCATGTCGCGAGCTTCGGAAACCCAAGAGCGCTATTTTTATTTGACGCCGTCACGGTGTTGTTCCCTCCCTGATTAACATTAATCCCAGTGCTCTTCGAACCACTACCACTCCCGCTCTTCGACTTCGGCAAACTGCCGCCGATGCGCAACATACTCGACCGCGGCATCCCCAGAAGCTGCGACAAAGTGTCGGTCGGCGGGGGCAGCTTTTTCAGCTTCAGCTTGAATCCATAATCGGCTGACGTGGTGGGCTGCGCAAATGTGCCTGCCCCGCTAATAGTACTGCTAGGCGGCATCATGATAGCCTGTCCGAAATTGTGGCTTTTCAGTGACAGTCGCGGAGAGCCCATCCCCATCATTGAGGAGCCCGGCAAGATCGGGCTCTGGAGACCACCGCCCATATTAATATTCTTGTTGTTCAGAGGACCACCGCCCAGATTCAACAACGAGCGCTGACTCGCGGTATGCTGGGGACTAGTAGCATTCTTGCTCCCGCCCGGCATCATTCCGCTCGCCAGCACCTGATCACTCTGCACCTGTCCATCCTGGTCCAGCACCCGCATGTGCAACTTCCCAAAATTCGGGTCGTGCTCATGCTCCAGCACCGAAATCTTCTGGTCCACAATCTCGCCCTTGTCTTTGCGTGAGGGCGGGACATACCCAGCCGGATACGATTTCGTCGTCACAGTAGTATGATCATCGACCTGCAGAACGTCCATCGCCATCGTCATTCCGCGCTTCGCCAATTTTCCCTTCTTGTGGCCGATCACACCACCGGGGGTTTCTTCCGACCCGTGCTGCCCGTGCAGGTGCTGCCCATGATGATGTCCGTCGCCCTCGGGGACCGCGCGTTTTGCCCGCTCCTCGTCGTGCTTGTTCTTGGCCAACGCCTTCTGCGCCTTCATCTTCACCTGCTTCTCCGCGGGCGTCAAAGAGTCGTCCGCGAGAATCTTCTGCAACATCTTCTTGTCCTCCTCCTCTTGCTTTGAATTTGAATTACTGCCCCCGAACTTAGTACCGCCGAACCACCCTCCGCCGGTCTTCGCACCATCATTCTTGTTGCCCTCTTGTGTCTCGTCGTCATCAAGTAGTGCACTCGAAGAATTATTAAATCCACCTCTAGCTGCCGGCCCAAACCTTACGCTGCCCCGGCTCTTCTCCAGCTTCCTGCCCTTCATGCGCGCCACCGCCGATCCCGACGGCGTTTCCTGCTCCGATTCGAACCTGTCTTGCTCGGTAATTCCACCTTCACTCTCGCACAAACTCTCCAAAATCACCAAGATGCACGGGTTCCCGGTCACACCAACGTACTGACCACTACCCGACGGTGCATCGTCCCAGTGCTCCACCAGCCCGCCCGGCAGTCCCTGCCACCGCTCCTTCGCGATAAATCGCTTCTTCTTCCAAAACAGCGCCACGCCGTCCGGATAATGCCCGGTGTACAAGCACGCGGAGGCAGGTTTTGGGCAGAAGACGCCTTCGTAGCCCAATTCCGCCAACACCGGCTGAAAGAAGTCGTGAAAGTGGTCGCACTCCTGCAGCGTCAAAACCTCGGAATCGGCCTTCAGCACCTCGTACAAGAGCCGGAGTTTTCGAGTCTGCCAGTCGAACGCGGACACGTCGCCGCGCAACCGCGGGCTATTTGGGTTGTCCTGGAACACTCTGCTGCCCGACCCCATAGAAGCGGGCAACACAAAATCGCCGAAGTTGTTGCTTGCACCGGAGCTGCAGTTGGTGTGCATGAACGGCGTCGGTACCTCGCTGCCCCCGTGCTGATAGGGCCCGTGGATCAGGCCCTGCACCGACCGGCGAAGATGAGTGGAAACGTAGTTCGGGTCAAGATTGCGGAAAAACTCGTTCTTTGGCAACCCCTTGAGCGGTTTCAGCACCGAGTGCCCGCCATCGACGGGATCGCCGGCAGCCGTCGAGTAGAGGGAGGTGGCCACGCCTTTCTTGCTGGGCGAACCAGGAGTGCCGACCGAAACGACCCCGCCCTGACTCAGCTGAGGCACCACGACTCCCTGCGGCCGGGCAGCTAACGTGACGTTAGTAGTACTAGCGGGAGTTGTAGCTACTACATGATTATTAGCACTAATGGTTGTGCCACTGACCCCACCGGTCTTGTTCTTCCCACCCTGCTGATTCGCGACAACGACGCTCATCGGAACGGTCTTATTATTCTTGGCACTGTCAGCTGCCGCACCAGCACCTCTGTGGCTGCCAGCACCACTTGGGGTCAAATCGTTCGTCGGACCCGCCGGATCGTAGGTCTTTGTCTCATTGCCGGCAACGTTGATCTGCGACTTTTTCGGAGCGTTGTTGGACGACCCCTTCGGCGACTTTCCCATTTGGTGTGTTCCTTCGGTGAATCTCCCCTCCTCGGGTGCGTCCATTTTGTGCGTGCCTTCAGCTAGTAGTCGTGAAAACCTCTCTTGATTATCATCTGGTGCGTTATTATCGCTATCGCTAATAATATCCTCGGGGGCGTCCATTTGGTGCACCCCCTCCATCATGATTCCACCGATGAGCAGCGGCGACGCTTCTCGCTCAACTTCGTGATCGCAGCAGTTACTACTTGACATGCCTCCAAGATGGTGGTGCTCGTCATCGTCCGAATAATCGTCATCGTCAGAGCCTTCCAACGAATCGTCATCACCATGATCGCTATCATAATCCGGAAGTGCCGCATTGTGGGATCCCTCCATCAAATTTACTTGCTGCCCGCCGTTCTCCTGGAGGCCCTGCGCCTGCGATGCCTGCGCCCACGTATCGTCATCTATCGCAGTCGGCACATCGTCATCGCTCAGTCGCGGGCTGTGCTGCCCATGCATCACCTGGTGCACCGTCTCCAATCGCGTCGACGACACCACTGTGCTGGAGATTACTCGGGGCTCGAGCAGCTGCTGCAGCGTTGCTGGATTAGTGAGACAAGAATTCGCCTGAATGTTCTGAATCTGACGAGTTGTATCCGATTCGTCTGATGACTGGGTCTGATTTTTGGTCAGAATTTTGTTCCTTGCCAACAGTGACGCGAGGCTGACATCGTTGTTGAACTGCTGGCCTGACTGCCCTTGTCCACCTGATGATTGTGGGATCTGACACGCGAGTTCAGATGCCGCCCGCATATTCTGCTGCAGCCGCTGCCGCGCGGACACAATAGCGTCGGCGGCGTTGACTTGGTTCTTGCGGGTCGTTGTCGAGGATCTGGCGGTATTCAGATGAGAACTCCCAGATGGTACCCGAGGAGTGCACGACATGAGTTTACCGAAGTCGACGGTCTCAATGTTCAGACTGGGAATCAGCGCTGTGCCATGATGATCACCCTGCTCCTGTTGTCCTGCCAGTAAATTAGTGGCGCTTGGGACACGGCCCACAACGATATTTGTCGGCATGAGCGGCGTCCTACTCAGCTGCGGCGTCTGCACTCCGCCGCCGTTCAGCAATCCGGCGATTCGCCCCGACTGCGGCGTCTGAATGCCCTGCAACGTCAACATCTTCGGCTGGGTGAAAAAAGATCCCACCGACTCTTCTGGAGCCTGAGGAGCGACTACCATATTTTTAACCTCCTCGGAAGAAGAAGATTTGAATCTGATCGACGAGGACACGGATTCCTCTTTGCTCACCACCCTGCTACTCTCGGAGTTAGATGAGTCGAAGATGCGCGCGATAGGCTCGTCCTGTTCTTGTCGGTGCGCCGTCGCATGATCAGCGTTCTGACTCGAGAAGTCCTCCGCTTGGCTGGACATTTGGCAGGACTCTTCGCCTTCCGATACCACCGCGAATTTGTTTTGCCCCCCACCGGACGCGGCCTGCAAATATTCTTCCCTCTTCTTGGCTATCGTCCCGGGTGTCGACGGCTCATCCATCATCGAACCACCATGTTCATAGATCGGAAAGGACATCGCCGGCTTGGGCTTCGCCCCCTTGTGAGCGCCCTCCATATTTTTCGCCGCCTGAGTCCCCAAATTCAAATTCAACGCTTGTCCAGCCGCGCGCGGCGTCCAGCCGGGGTTCATGTTTACGAACTGTTTCGGCTCCCCCCCATTGGTGGCGTCCCCCGGTGTCAGTCGCGGTGTGAGCTGCGCGGCCTGCTGCGCAGCACCTCCACCCAGGCTGGGCAAACCTGTGCCACCCAGGGGAAGCCCCACCTTCACACCGGGATTCAAACTGCTAGTCGTGTTTCCAGGCCCACCCTCATTATTAGCATTGGCCGGACTTTTCAGGTGCGCGAAGAAATCTGTGTTGCCTCCCTCCGCGCCCGCGCCGATCTGTACAGGGTCGACCTGCAGCCGCGATTCGTCCACCCGCAGGCTCCCTCGCCGACCTGATGCACCAGGCGAGCGAGGCGGCGACCCTGGAGACCCCGCCGCCCCTTTCTTCATGTCCTCCTCCGCCTGATCGCGCTCTCTTTGCAGCCGCATGTTCTTCGCGGCTGCCGTCTCGAACTTGATGCTAACGCGCTCCGACCCTCGACCAGACGCTCGGCTGCTGGCCAGGCTCTTCTGACCCCGGGAGGCCCTGCTCGTCTTCACGCTCTGCCCTTCGTCCCGAGGTGTCGCCGGCGCGGTCGGGTCGCGGCCCCGACTATCACCACCGTGCGTCGCCGCCAACGCAGCCGACTGCTTCGCCAATTTCGCAGCGAGGTCATGGTCATTCTGACTCGGCCCCCGGTGGAAGACGTTGATTCGCTCTGGACCATTGTTGTCAGGAAGAGCCTCATCCCCGTCTTCTTCATCACTGGGAGAGCAGCTGGGCCGCTCCTCTGCCTCTCGCCGTTCCCGCATCGCTTTCATAGCCGGCGTTTCGTACTTGATGCTCAGCTTCATGCTCCCGGCAGTGCTCCTCTTGCCCCCCCCGACTCCAAGGCCGAGGCTCATTCCCAGACTCATGCTGGGGTCGCGCGCCAGCAACGCCGTGCTCGAGAATATGCCGCTCTCCCGCACCGAAGGCATCTCGCGTGCGGAGAGCGTGGGCATGTTCATCATCGGGGAGCTCGCCAAGATGCCTCCCTCGTCGTCCGCGACTTCGTGCGGGTACATCGCCGCCACCACGTCCTCGTTCGTCGCGATCGACTTCTTCAGCCCGAACTTGCCCCACCCAGAACTGGCCCAGTTCGAGTTCGTCGCGACCAACGGCTGCACCACGGCAGGTGTGCCGGTGCCCGGAGCGCCGCCATCGACTCGCTTCGACAACGTGAAGGTGCCTTTCAACACCTGCGTTTGCGGCCCATTGCCCATGTAGGTCGGGGCCACGCGCGCTCCCTCCGGAAGGTAGCCGCTCCCGCGCCGGTGCATCCCCGGGTTGGGCGTACCGCCGATCATGGTGTTCGCAATTTTCACCGTAGGATTCAGAGCGGGCGCCGGAATAGTCGTGTTGCCAAGACGGATGGCCTGCTGGACGCTATGAGCAGCCCCCGGATGGTTCGCTAGCGTCGCGACCGAGGAGCTGCTGCCCGACGCGCTGCTGCTGCCGGCGAGAGTGGTCTCCCCGTTCTTATTCATACCACCTCCTGCAGAGTAATTATTAGGGTTCTTCTGACCACTATTGTATCCCTGCGCCCAATAGTGTCTCCCGCCGGCGATCTCCTCCAGACTTCCCTTTGATTTCATCGAGCCGCCCAGCTCCTCCCGCCGCAGCTGCCCCTCGCTCTGCCACGGATTTCCGTGCATGATTTGCTCCCGCGGAGACACAGCGGTTGCACCCGCCATCCCCGGCGTGATTTTTTGCACTTGCAGCTCCGGCCTGTGCGGCAGCTGGACCGGATCGAAATTCTTGCCCACACTCGTGGCCGTCATGTGGTTCTGATTATTCGTCTCCTTGGATGTATTCGTTTTGGTCTGGAACAGCATCACGTCGCTGCCCTGGGCAGCGGCGTCCCGCGCGGTTTCCAGCGGCGTCTTAAGTCGCGGCGACATCGCGGGATTCGAGGGGTCGTAGTTGAATCGCAGTTGTTGCTGCAGGTTCCCCATGAAATTCGCGGTGTTGGCGCCTTCGAGCAAAGAGTGGTAATCCACCACCTTGTGCGGCGCAAACATACCGTCTCCCTGCATCGACGGCGGCAACCGCTTCCGCACGACTGGAGCCGTCGTGTAGGAATGGCGGACTTTGGGCTTCTCGCGGGGGTACGCAAGTTCCTTCCGCCCCGGAGGTCCACAACTGAGCCCGTGCGCGAGCATATTAAACTGCAGAACCGTGAAGTCGTGATCCTTCTTCAAGCATTTTTCGACAAAGCCGTCGCCGGTGTCCCACATGCGCGGCAACGAGACGAACGTGGACTGGGACTGAGAGGAACTACTATTTCCAAGTCCTCCGCTTGTGCTAGCATTTCCAGCTCCTCCACCCGCGCTCCCTTTGCTGTCCTTTCTCTCACCAGATTCATGGTCCCTGTTCGCGTCCATCTTTTTCAGGATCAGCTCCTCCACGAGTGACATTTGCAATTTCCGAATCTCCTCCTCCATGTTAGAGTCATGCGTCAAATTCACGAATCGGTCGTTGGCAAGTTTCACCCGTCGGGGAGAGGGTGAAGCAGACGAAATTCGCGACCCAGGGAAGGAGGGCGAGCGGGAGCCTTCCCCGTCTCCTGTCTTATCTTTATCTGCACCGAGGACAGTATTATCTGCGCCCTTCCCTTTACCAGTGTTGCTGGCGCTGCTGCTCGGATTCGGCCCCTTGCTAGTGTTGGTATCCTTGCTGCCAGTTTTACTCTGCGCCGTGCCGCTGAACGCACTGAACATCCCACCGAATAGGCCACCACCGCCAGCTGACGCTTGCTGTCCTGCGCCTGAGGGTCCTGTGGAAGTAGAACTATTATTCTGGCCGGCGCCAGTTCCGGTGCTCCCACCGTCGCCCGAGTTAATAATATTGTCCTTCGCCCCCCTGGAAGCGGCGCTGGCGCTGCGATTAGCCGAACTGCCCGTAGTACTGCCTGGCGCACCATGGATGGCTCGGCCAGCGGGCGAATTAGGCCCTCGTATCGGCGGACTGGAGGCCGTGCGCAAACTGGCCACCTGCAGCGGTTTCCGCTCCCGCTCTACACCCGCAATCACGTTGTCGAAGTTACCAATATCCAGATTCCGCGCGCTCACGCTCAGCGCCAATCCCGGCGACCCGAAGTTGCCAGCACCACCCTCTGGCGAAGCAGCGACGTTCTTGGCCCGCGTCAGAGGATTGCCGCCAATCTTCGGTGATGGTACCAACTGCCCATTGTTGTCCAGCATCTTGAGCCCCTGATGTTTGATTTTCGACAGACCACCGGAGAGATGCTTATCCAGGGAGCCAAGAGGAGCCGGCGAAGAGACGCGCGGAGAGAGAATCGCGGGGGCTACAACCTGCACGTCGTTGCTGGCATTCACGTTCACCTGTGGGGGGGAGAAGAAGGATATGAAGATATATGTGCATGATGATGTGTGCTGAGGGGAGAGATAATCAATGAGATCCCAATGATATGGGCGGCATTTATCATCCGCGCGTTCGAACTAATTTTTTGGCGATTCGATCGAGAGAATTCAAAATTTCAATTCTCCTTGCACTACGTGTAAAAATGCTACTCTTAATAGTATCTTCAAGTGAAGACCATTCATTGAAGAATCAGAATCAATGCAATCCACAAATCATCCCAACAAAGTTTCCTGATTTCCTAAACAAATTAACAATCCAAAATTTAATAGCTAGCCCATCATCGAAGAATTTACTACCTGCAGCGCCAGCGCTCCCGCCCTCACCGGCGACAAAGTCCTCCTCGTCCTCCCCCGCTCCTCCTCCTCCACGTCCTCTCCCGCTTCTCTCCTTTTATGCAACTCCGCAAGTCTTTTCTGCTCTTCCTCGTACCAGCTCGCCAGCCGCCGCTGCTGCTCCTGGTACGCCTCTTCTTCTTTTTTCTTCGCCTCGAGAATTTTGCGGATTTCCACCTCCCGCTGCTTCACCAACCGCTTCATGCGTTCCTCGTGCTTGCGCTGCACAATCTCGTACTCCTTCTCCAAAATTGGAATCTGCCGCGCGAGCTCGTCACGGAGCCATTTCACGTCTGGGTCGAGAATGGCGTCGTTAGTGCCGCGACACGACAAATGCACAAACACCTCGATCGGGACTGTTTCTAGCTGGTCGACCACATTCCACGAAGAAAGCGAGGCGTTGTCGTCATCGTCCTGGGGCTTGCCGTTCGAATTACCGCCCCCTCGTGGCGTCTCCCTCGGCGTCATTCCACCAGCACCACCGTCCTCGTCCACCGCACAGGAATACGTCAACAGCAGCGGGATAACCATGAAGCCCTTCGCCTTGAGCGTCAGCCGATCGGACTCGTGAAGTTCGAAATTCTTGAAATCGATCGTCAACTTGTCCTTCCCCTGCTGGATGTCCACGTCGACGCCCATAATCCCGACGGCCAGTTTCAGGAACGAAACAGCGCCCTCCAGCACGAAACCCGGAGCCTCCGCCTGTATGTATCACGTCTATATTTAGGAAGAGGAAAACTGGCAATCGTGATGCCCCGAAATAACACTTGCCGCCGGATCTACTGTCACAAAAAGATCACAATGATGCAGACGTTATATACTGTCGCTCCACCGGTCGTCGCTCCTATCGTGCTAATCTCCACCTTGGGGTACTGCAACACCTTCTCTTCCTCGGCCTTGGCCTCGCCGAAGAGCTTTTCGAGGTAGGGGCTGGTGTTTGGCAAAACCATGCACCCGTCCTGGACCTTGATCGCAAACGACGGACTACTCTTGTTCTTGCCGAGCGATCCGCCCCCGGCGAGCGTTCCCTTCGGAAACTCGAGCTCATAGTCACGTGAGACTGCTTTGCGCGTAACATGGGTGGTGGTGGTGCCCGCGTGATTTGATGACACAATTGTCATCTTGTATAGCTCCTTGGTATTATTATGATGTACGTAAAAACAAGTTTCATCTATTCAACAACCTGTTCATCCAATATCTGTATTATTTCCCAGGATAGGACTTGTTGGATCCTTCTCCTATATAGCCTTCCTTGGGAAGCAAAAGGATTCAAAAAAAAAAGCTAGAAAGGTCCATATATCGAGATGCAGAGGATCGAGTCGTGTCAGAATGCACTTGTCTGCTTTTGCGAAATGATCATACTGTTCCGCATCATCCGACCGCGGTGTAAATTCTTAATGTAACCACGTACTGCACGGGTCGGGTCCAGGAACCGAATGTAAATGGATCAGGAAATCGAGAATGTGACTTCGGCTCTCTTCGAGAAAAAAACGCAATCACTGTGTGGAACGATTTATGGATCGATAGATCTCGTAACGTAATACCATTTTCTTCCAGGGCCATAGTTCGGAACACGCCAAACACTCTTAGTCGTCAATCTATCACACGTTTCTTCATCGCGCAACTTCACGACTGAAATGAGCCCCACACTTAGTCTTCTTCCAAACATCGATAAAGTACAATGGTATGCGTAAAACAGTTTTAACTACAGACATGACAGAAGCCCTGTGTTCCACCTCCTCATCGTCGGTCGTCCCCCTTGTCAATCAACACCGAGCTCGACTATAAGTACTGTATACTTACTACCAATCTTCTTCCTCTGACGACTCTGCCGCTCCCTTGCCTTTCTCTACGTCATTCGGAGACTTTCCCCCTTTTCTCGGCGTCGTATTATTTCCCTTCGGACCTTTCCCCCCGGGCCCTCTCCCCGACCTCGGCGTGGTTCTTCCCGACCGCGGCGTCGTTCTTCCTGACCTTCCGCCGTTATTCACCCATTCATCGTCCTCAGTCTCGGTCTCCACCAGGCCGTGCCGCTCCGCCCACCGCTCGCGCGGCGCCACGAACATCAGCGACCAGATGATCACCCCAATGAACGCGAGCGACGAAATGTTGGAGCAACGGTCGACCTTGCCGGAGTCCTGCCAAACGCGGAACAAAATAGCGACAATCTCGATCACCATCAGGCCCAACAACACGGAGATCTGCTGCGAAAACTTGCCAAGGGTTAAAGACCCGTACACGAGGGTGAGACACGCGAAAAAAATAATGTGCAGGAAGAGGGAGAGGGAGTAACAAAGCCCATCGTCCTGCGGATTGCCAGCGATCACGTTCCCGTGCACGTCCTTGGTGGTCGGCTGGAATCCGGGAACGCGACACCACTCCAGAATACAATACAGAAGATGGAGCGCGTTGAGAATGGCGATGACCCCGAAAACGTAGTGGGCGCAGGAAGCCTTGCGGTGGTTCTTGTAGGCGCTGGCCTTGTCCCAAAGAGAAGGCGGGGACGAGGAAGGAGGCGCGGGAGAATGCATAATAGTCGATTGATTCAATTGCTGAGATATGCTCAGTGAGTCAAAACGACAATTCTTCTTTGATTATAGCCCAATGAGAGACTAACTTTCTCCAGGTTTTCTTCTCCAGATAGAAGGCGTATAAGTAGTCTATTAGTGCGCAATTACTACCATGTCTGCAAGTAGAATCTGTTCTTCCTTGTCCAACGATCAACAAAACTTTATGTACAGAGAAACGATATCTTCTTATCCCAACGAACTGTATCGACACATCGCTCAGGACACCTGGGATCAGAGTCCTGGGAACGGTGCCGCCCAAAAAACACTAATGAATTGTGGAAGAATATGGATCGCACCAAAAGGAAAAAAATCATTGTCCTGTCAGGAAAAAACCGAACCGAAGGTCTAAGAAACATCACGTGATCTTCTTCAAATTCCAACAATTCCATCAGGAAAAAATACTTAACTCGGCGATCAGAAGGAACATCACCTGTGACTGATGCATGTCTAATATCCTGTGCCGTCGATCAGGTCTACATCATTGGGGAACTCCACGCGTTCAAGACACAGCCCTTCGGCGGGTGCGGTTGGCACCTGTTTCCGCGAGAATACAGCGGCAGATGTTACTGTACCAGATGTAGTTGTAGCGCCATCGTCCCCGTGGAAATCCACCTGCAACTTCCCGCGCGCGATCTCAACCATGCAGCCGACGATACGGCGGCACATGCGGTACAGAAACCGATCGCTGGTCGCCAGCAGAATTTCGATTTCTGAGTCTAAGTCTTCCACGTGCTGATCTAAGTATTCCACGTGCTGTTCCTGACTCCCCACGGTCTCGTGCGAGTCACCAACTTTTCTTCCGTCACCCACGACCCTGTAGCTCCTGTCCTTGCCGCGCACCACACGTCGCACTTCGACGCTCACCGTTTTCACCGGGTCCCCGTGGTACTCCGGCTCATAATAGGCTCGCTGCGGCTCAGGCTCTCCTCCCGCCGTAGGTGTTCCAATCATGTCTGGCACGTCTGCCGTCGTCCCCCCTGGCGTATTTTTACTATCATCTCCAAGGAAATTCAGAGCAATCAGGGACTCCTCTGCGCTGGACGCGGGTGTACTCATCCCCGTCCCCATCATCATGTTCGCCGTCGTGAATGCCTTCCCGTAATCGAATTTTTTTCCGTCAAACAACCTCCCTGCCTGCTCTAACAACCCCACGTCGAGCTTCCCGCAGTACCAACAGTAGCGCTCGCGGAACGGGTCGGAGATCTCGGTGAGACAGAGACGGTAGGAATACACTTTTCGCGTGGCGGAGAGTCGGGCGTGGAAGCCGAAGCCGCCTGGACTCTCATCATTCCGGTCCCGGCCCTGCGCTTTCCCCAGAGCCACCGCTTGGATTCCGCGCGGCAAACATCTGCGCAACCGGTGGAGCGCGATCGCAGCATCGCGTCGCGCCGCACAATGGGCCGGAGAAGACTCTTTCTTCTTGGGTTTTGACTTTCTCCCAGATCGACTCTGGTCGTGTTCTTGAGATGCTTGGCCGCGACCATCAGACTCTTCTTGAGATGCTTCTACTTCCGCGCCAGCAGATTCTTCGACGCCGCTCGGCACGTCAAAGTGGCACACCTGTCCTCGTGCGTGTACGCCGCGGTCGGTTCTCGAGCTGCCCACACTCTTGATCGACTCGTAACGGAAAACGCGCGCCAAGGCGATGTCCAGCTGACCCTGCACGGTGGGAGGAGAAGGACTGGGAGCGGTTGTTGCTAAACTAGGAGCGGTTGTTGCTAAACTTGTTGGAACGACTACGTCGACTGCTCCCGTTGAAGAACCAACTGCTCCACCCAGCGCACCGACTGCTCCCGTTGAACCAACTCCTCCCCGCCCACGCTGATGCCTCTGCGTCTTGTGGCTCGGACTCCCGAGCGGGGTCTCGGGCTCTTCCGACAAACGCTGCCACCCGAAATAGTCCGTGCCGTCGTACGCAAGACGTAAATACCAACGCTGCATGCTCATATAAGTGGACTACTTGGTAAGGATTCTTTCTGGTTACGTGCTGCCTCTGACGGAACCAACTTGCGGTGACATGCTTCACTGACGGCGAGCAAACGAGACTACACTATAGTCATTGTCATCATGCTCACTTTTTAACAGGAGTCCATCGGCAGGCGCACAACAAACAGTAACTTCCATTGTTGGCAGCTGTCGGGCGATGCTCTGCCTGCCTGACTGACTGATGATTATATAGCTAAGTTTCCCTTTCCCTCCTCTCTCTGATGCAAAATCGCTATGGACTCACTTCGCTTGCTTGGACCCCACCATTGCGATTTGAAGTTTGAACACCGACCTCGAGTCTATATGCATGCCAGACGGCTGTGTGCTTTACGAAAAACGCATAAAATGAAGATTCGATAGTACTTCACTTTTCAGATTCTCATCATGGCCATCAGGCCTGGTGTGCTGTCAAGAATACTCCTGCAGAATCTCTGTCTATACCTGCTCCACTTCTCTCTTTTCGTCGTTCTCTGCCTTGCAGGAATCTACGTCTAGAAAATTGTCGCGGACTGGATATGCCTAAAAAAAGATGAAAATACATTGGTAACAACGGGATTTATGACGAACTGCAGTTTCTCTAGCTGTCGCGGACTGGATATGCCTAAGCTAAAAAGATATGTGAAATACATTGGTAACAACGGAATTTATGACGAACTGCAATATCTCTAGCTGTCGGTACTGTCTAAAAAATGACTTTCGTATTGACTCACTAACTCTAAGAAGATTGAAATAGTACTGCCCATATGACTCTGTTCTACGTGCAGTATTACTCTGCAATTGTTTGTACCAGATCTTATTTGTTGCGTTTTTCAAGATCGGCCAGGCGTATCCTTTCACAGAGAACCTGATGATCTGCATCTCTCTAGAAGATCCGTTTTTCGTTCTTCGCCTCCCCTCTCCACCAACTGTTCATCCAGTAGGTAAACGCATTGCGCAGCTCTACGTCTTCTTGCAGCCCCGCCCCTGCCGGCTGACCGACAAGATCGAAGACTTCGTGCGTAAATTGCAGCAACGCATCATCTTTCTTCGTTTGATTCTGACCTCGTTTGCCGCGGTAATTTTCAGACGCCACTCCTATTTTGCTTTTGGCGTAGGGAGCCTTGATCTTCCGCACCTGCTTCTGATCCAGTTTCTTGTCAGAGGTTGAACCGAATTCCCAAGTATCCTTCGAATATTCGGCCATTACATATTCTTTAAAGCTCTTCCACTTTTTGTTCCCCTCATCATTCAGCTTGAATCCCTTGAATTCTTCACTGTTGTTGAGCCACATCTTGAAATTGACCCTCACATCCCGACCATTCTCCTTCTTGAATGCTTTCCCGCCGCTTTGTGTCGTGGGGATCCCCTTTTTGTCCGCGGGAACGGCTGTTTTGTTGGGGGTACCAGCCAAGAATGGCACAGAGGGAGGTTTTTCAGCGGAAGATGCTGCAGCGGAGGGAGTTTCAGTTTCAGCAACCAATTTGTCACGCCCCCCAAACAATTCTTGCGCGGGAATTATTGGTGTGAGCGCCGGCTCCTCGCTCGGCCCACGGCCAAACCATTCTTGCGCGAGTGTTCCTAGCCGTTTGAGATTTTTTCTCACAAATTTTCCCAATCGTCGCAACAGCGAGTCTTTCACCACCTCGCGGCCTTGCTTGTCAAGCATAATTTGCGAACTGTAATTGTCTCGAATGTTCTGCTGCACTTCATCTTCACATTCATCCAAAAAAATCAGCTCGTCTCCGCTTCCGTCTGCTTGCACTTGTTCCACTTCCGTCTGCTCCGGCTGTGGCGCTGCCTCCTTTGGCTCCAGCACTGACACTTCGTCTTGCCCTTCCGACTCCGGCTGTGGCGCTGCTTCCTTCGGTTCCGGAAACGACACTTCTTCCGCTTCCGGCTGCTCCGGCTGTGGCGCCACTTCCTGCGGTTCCGAAAACGGCACGTGTTCCACTTCCGTCTGCTCCGGCTGTGGCGCCGCTTCCTTTGGCTCCAGCACTGACACTTCTTCTTGCCCTTCCGACTCCGGCTGTGGCGCTGCTTCCTGAGGTTCCGGCACTGGCATTTCTTCCATCTCCACCTTTGGTTGCGGCGGTAGCGCTGCTTCCTTTGGTTCCTGCTGTGGCGCTTCTTCCACACTCATCACCTCCGGCTGTGGCGGTGACGCTGCTTCCTGCGGATCTGCCTCCGGCACCTCATTATTATCACCCTCTTGTTCTCCACCTGCGTGTTCCACCTGCGTGTTCCCCCTCTCTTCTCCGCCTGCGTTTTCCTTCTTTTCCGCCTTCCTTGCCAGCAGCCGTGCTCTTGCTATCCTCAAGAACTTCTTGCCCATGGGCGAGCGACGAAAAATCTTTTCGAGTTGCGCTTCGTCCAGGCCCTCCAGCAACGCGGTGACATCTTCATCCGACAGTTCTTCTGTATTAATATCTGCACCGGACCCAGCCGATCCGCCGTCACCTCCATCGTGGCCGTCGCCTCCATCGTCACCATCGCCTCCGTCGGAAGAAGATGCGTAGTAGTTGCGCAACAACCATTGCCTGCCTCTCTTCGTCCTCATCATTTTTCTCGCGGCCATCTTGAAGCCGACCAGTTTCAAGTTATCTTCATCTTCGGCGTCAAAGTCGTCAAGAAACGCTTCGTCATCCAGGAGAAGGTCGTCATCCTCGTCATCCGCCGGCAGACCTCCAATTCGAATTCCCCCATGCCGTCGCGCCATGCCTTCCTCGAGAAAGTCCTGCTCGCTGCCACTGGCAACGACCACTCCATCATTATTAGCAGCATCCGCCGTGCTTGCCGCACCAGTCTCCGACTGAGTGCTGACCACCGCTGCCACGACACCACCTGACACGACAGCCACGATACCCGTCACAAGCAGAACCCACGCCAACGGCGACAACCGCCCCGGTTTCTTGCGCGCCTCAGAGTTAGGGGGGATAATAGTAGGTCCAAGAATGCCAGCCTCCACATCTCGCTTCAGTACTAACGGATGATCTGCGTCGACCTCATCCCCCTCCGCATCCGCGCTGTTAAAGCCGTTCATGAGGGCTTCCATCCTGCGCCGCATGGCCGCCATGGCGTCACTCATCATGTTGGCGGCGCCGCTCCCAATAATACTTCCGCCGTCTCCTCCTCCCATGAACGTTGCGGCGCCGTAATTCTTCAGGTAACGATCCTCGAGGTAGTGCTCGAAATCGTCATCGGAAAAACACATGTTTTCGACGAGATCTTCAAAGTTCTCCACGAGGTTGGGGTTTGCCCCGGTCGTGTTATCAACCATGATTTCATCATTGGTGTGAGCGCTGCCCGGCGCTGCCCTGCCATCGTAGTATGACGAGAACAGGCTGCAAGAACATTCTTCCTCCGAAATGATCACTTCGATTTTTTCGGATATCTTCATCTATGAGTTTAATAGTGTGCTGCCACTGCTTGCTATAAAAATATCTTGACAGCCTTATTATTTTTCTATTACAAAGGGGTTTGTGAGTTCCACTGCCTTATTAATATTTTTCTACGTACGCCGTACCTAAATCTTATCTTACTCACTCTCTTCTTTAAACAACTCGAATGTCGCTGTTAGATTGGAAAAAAAATCGATGTGATCGTGCATGCTCATATAAGAATGGAAAGAGATGATCGTGCATGAAATGTGATGCTACGATGAGTTCATGGATTGACGAGATGCTCAGACGTGGATTGAGATGCGAGTGTTGTTCTGGAAGACAAAGACGATGCATGAGGAGGGTGAAGGATGAAAATCGATGAGAGGAAGGATAGACACCTGCCTCTAATGATTCGCGCTCTGCGCACAACTGTGTGTTCCACTTTTTCTCAACATTTACACGTGGAAGAACGTTCGTCCTAAGTCTGATCATCTGGTACTTTTTTTTTTCAACTATAACTTTCGTCTGTATGCGCGGAGCATGTTTTTGTGTTTCACTGCCCACAAATAGCACAAAAAACCACTTCCTTGTGGAGCGTAGGTAGTAACTGCTCCTTTGTCTTTAGTTGTGTTTGACCTGGTGTAATTTGCCTCGCGTCTGATCCCAAGTCTACTGCTTTAATAATGCCATTATATGTTATATAATAAAAACAAATGCCTAAAAAAACAACTTTTCGC
>JACKZZ010013844.1_pt1 | contig 17364 bp, 20 predicted proteins | sample 8027871 | NCBI WGS metagenome assembly JACKZZ01 (sample SAMN15724774, study PRJNA655200) | protist metagenome | isolation source: fluorescence activated cell sorting (FACS) single amplified genomes of... | place: USA: West Boothbay Harbor, Gulf of Maine | collected 2000-07-19
GGTAATCGCAGGGATAATTTAATAAATTAATATAATCGGGGTGATATCATTCCTGGTTGTTCCCGGGTTTTATCTGTAAGATGATCGCGGGGATAATTTAATAATTTAATCGGGGCAGGGTTGCATTGGTTTCGCTGCTGATTTTGCATTGTCATAATACAGCGTAAAAAAAAAGAAGCTTAATTTAAGTTGTTTGGTGAAGGTTTTTCTTTTCGGGTTTCAGCACAAATTACGGTGGTTTCGTGGTAGATTTTGCAATTTCACAATACAGCTTAATTTACGTTGTTTCGTGAAGGTTTGTCTTGTCAGGTTTCAACGTTTCAAATCCAAAGTTGAGGAGTAAATCCAAAAAAAAAAATCAAACCCGAAAGTGAAGGGGTAAATCCATGATTTTTTCCAATACCAAAGTGTAGGGGGTGGATCATAGGATCGCCAAAGCTTCTAAAACGTTCTACATGTTGCGGAAGCGAGTGTTCCAGAACCGGTCGCTTTCCCTCGCCACAAAATCTGCGGTTTATTGACAAGCAGTTCTCGCGGCATTGTTATATTCTTCAAACAGCGGCATTGTTATATTCTTCGGAATGCTGGTATGGCCTCAATGTTGTTAAACATTTGGCGGCATTGGAGCGTATCCAGTTGCTTGCGGGATATTGTTGGAACTTGGCGCATGGCTCAACACGTTCGACATATATCGAACGGGGACATCCGACGCCGGCTCGAACTCGAGCCTATTGCTGAATTGGTGCGCCAACGTGAATTGCGTTGGGCTGGACATGTAGATAGGGCCAGTGATGATTCATTGTTGAAACAAGCCACGTTCGCATAGCTCCCGGGAGGTGTTCGTAAAATGAAGGGTGACGCCCCTCGACAAACGTTTGCAAGCGCGATTCATAAGGGGTTGCGGGACAGGCGTATAACGCAGTTGGCATAGTTTGAGTGAGCGCAAGACCGGAAACTGGTGGCGTACGCATGCGGTTCTTGGTATACGGGATGCGGAGGTGAAAGGCGCTCGACGGAACATCAAAGAACGCACCGGCCGCGTGGACGCCCATCATGCTCGGGTTTGTAGACAGCCGGAGCCTACTTTTGTCGGGAACCAGCTGGAGGATGGGATGTGGAGCTGTCCGCACCCGGGGTGTTCATGGGTATTTCGTACACGGGCTGGCGCGGGGATTTATTATGGACATGCCCACGGGAAGGCTCAAAGAGATGCGTTGCGGAATTCTTACGAATTTCTATGTCCGGTAGCGGGCTGCGGCCGTGTGTTTTTCCGCCGCAAAGGACGATCGAACGATATTACTAGAATGCATCAATACCGGAGGAACGAGTTGGGTAGCATCGATTGACGATGAATACCATTTGATTGATTGTAGGGGGGATATACTTTTTTTTCACATCCGAAAGTGTAGGAGGTAAATCCAGATTTGTTCAAAAAATCAATCAACGTCAAAACTGACAGATATATCAAAATCACCGTCACAACTAAAAGTTCTGTCAGAATCCTCGACAAATCTGTCAGAATCAATTTCAAAACGGCAATGGAATAAAAATTAAATAAATGAAAAATTCGTGACAAATAATTTAATCATAAATAATCCGATGACGACTGTGAAAATGGTCTTGAATGGGATAATGGAAGTGGGACGATGAAAACCGCGACGATCCGCAAAAAACGAAACCACGACAAAGGAAAAAAATCCAACACAATTAAATTAGGGCTACTTATAATTGGAAAACACGAATTACGACAATTGATCCCACACCTCGCTTCCTGTCCTGCGGGACAATTAGATATTTTTGAATGCGCTCAAAGGATTCCACATTCAGAATAAATACTCAGAATAAAATACTCAAAAATTTCATTCTGCTTTTTTTCTTACAACTTAATAACAAATAAATATGTTTCAAATAGTTTTCATGACTCAAATAAAGTTTCACGCGAAAGTCTTCCGATTTGAGCCAAAATGGCATATTCAACAAAACCAATAAGTGAACAATAATAATAATAATAATAATAATAATAATGATGACATAATGATAATAATAATCAAGGCACACGCACATACGAATCAAAGAATGAATAATTGAATAAACATAATAATAATGTGAAAACGACGAACACAACGGACACACATTTGATGCATTGTTCCACGCTTATACGACACGACACCTTAGATCCACGAACATTCCAACCTCCACACCTGTGGTTATTGATCTTGGATTTTCTATATATCAAAATCACCGTCACAACTAAAAGTTCTGTCAGAATCCTCGACAAATCTGTCAGAATCAATTTCAAAACGGCAATACTTGAAAATGCAAGACGGCGAAGCGGGGTGAGAGCATTCGCGGCCATATGAAATCGGCCAGTGCGTGCGTGTGTTTTTTTGTTTGCAAAAATATATCGTGTAATGTCCATTGTCTAGAAGTTGTTGTTGTTGTTGTTGTTTTTAAAGGTTCACAATGATGTGAAGCCAGACAATATTTTTGTGTTCGACAATGGTGATTGGCAACTTGGCGATTTCGACCTCGTCACCTCAAAATCTGCATTGCGCACCTCTGGTGGTACTTTGCCCTCTGGTGGTACTTTGGCTTATTGTCCTCCGGAAATCCATTTGAGGAAACCATTCGATGAAACTAGAGATTTGTTCGCAGCGGGTTGTTCTGCGTTTGCGGCATTATTCTGCGATATGGTTTTCGACAATAAACGCACGCCGGCTTGTTTGAATCTTTTGGTTCGAGCGAAGACGCGATTGGGGTCACAAACAGAAGATCGTTGGCAATTGCTGTTTGGCATCATTTCAGATTTGATCTCATTGCATCCGCGAGAACGGCGGCTGGCTGCTACCAAAGCCTTGGAGGAATTGCCAGAGCTGTTTTCGGATATTTGAACAGTTGAAAAAAAGGGATCAGCGAACACACACCCAAAAATTATCGACAATTACCATTACAGCCTCCAAGAAACCAATTACCATTACAGCCTCCAAGAAACCACAAATGTTTGAAAATAGGGGGCTGTAACATAATATATGATATAATTATCTTAATTAACTATTAAATTAGCGAACATCGACCTCAGGTGAAATTCTCGTTTGGTTTTTCACCTAAGGCTCTGTCACCGACATTTGTCGGTGACAGACCGCTGTCACCGACACGCAAACCGACATTGAACCGACATTTTTTTCACCGACACGCCAACCGACATTGGAACCGACCAACGCTTGAGCAGAAATTGTCATCGTGAACCATAGCTCAGTGGTTAACTCAGAGGAATGCACAGCAGCGTGTCGTGGGTTCAAATCTCGTTGTGTCCTTTTTAATTAATTATCAAATGAGCCAACGACCTCCCGACGTACAATTCTCGTGACCAAAGTTGCAGCGGTTGATTTCAGATTCCCCAGGGCGATGGTTCAGTTCCGAAATCGGTCGAATTTGTATCCAAAAAGCTCAGGCATTCACCCCCAAAAATAAAATGCGCCCGAACTGGACGCTACAAATTTTCTGAGCGGTGGCTTCAATTGTTGCCTCAACAAAATACGGCAGACATCAAAAACAATTGCGGCGCCCGCCCCACACCAATGAAAGCACAATGCAAAGCAGACAAATGACAAATGCAATGACGACCGAAACCAACATACGTGCACAACCATTTGATCCGAGCGAGTTCTAGTTAATTAATTAATTATTTATTTATTAAATATTTGGCATTGAATTAATCATCCGATGGTTGTTTTGATAATTGTTAGGTCTTCGAAATCATGGTCCAACGGCCATTTTGATAGTCAATTATTTGGTCTTGAAATGATGGTCCAACAGTCATTTTGAGAATTCTATGGTCTTCGAATTATTTTTCAAGCACCGTTTTTATGATTATTTGGTCGTGAAACGATCATGCATCGGCCATTTTGATAATTATATGGTCCTAAAAATGGTGTGTATTTGGTCTTGGAATGATTGTTCGACGGCCATTTTGAAAACAGCAGTAATACCATGGGATACAATTGCTCTTGCCCCAAAACATAAAAGTTTTATTGCGTGTGCTGAATTAATTCGATCATTCAAATTTTCAAATAATGAATGGATTTAATTAATCAAAAATTGTATAATTCATTTCTTCTGTTCGTATTGTTCAGCTTCTGAGATATCTTGAATGTCGATCGTTGTGTCAATTGGTTATGAATGAATGAATTATATTTTGTTGTAACGTGATGCTGTTCGTCCAATCACCTCGTGTCGACAAATGAATTCAGCAATGGTTTTGGGCGCGCCTGACCGCGACTTATTTTTGGCAAAACACAATTGTTGGGTCATTTTCACACCTGGCTTGTTAATTAGGTTTGTTCTTTATATTTTTCCGCCAAGAATTATTCATTGTGCATGAATAATTATTTCTTTCTTGTGATGTTCGTATGTTTGTTTGTTTGTTGCTCTTTGTCTTTTTACCATTGTGTTGAATATTATAATGCTTACGATTTGCCACCCCGCAGGTCAAAACAACAACAAAATGACAGCAGTTTGCACGTCCCCAAATCTGAATTTAGCTAGTGGTTAATGAATAATGCATTAATGCATACTTCTGAGTCTTTATTTGTATGACAAAACTATATTATTATTCATTATTAGCGATTCATTAAACAATAATTAGTTCAAAATTTCAAAAATCGTTAAATAATTTAATTGAATTTCAATTCTAAAGCATGCGCTCATTGTAAATTATTCCAACCGTAATTGTGTTGAATAGAGATCAAGAATTCATTTTTCATTAATTGACTAATTAATTTTCATTGATCATAAATTGTGATGGTCAATTCAAAATCAAAAACAAGTGTTTAATTAGGCGATCCAATTTTCTTTCCCCACGTCGTCTGATTGGCATCACCGTTGTGGTCTTATGCACATATCCACGATTTATTATATTACAGAACTAATTAATTAATTAGTTGATTGGATAATTAATTATTTTTTTCAAAAGTATTTTTTTCGCGTCAATTCGGCTTATCAATCAATCATTCAATGTTTTGTCATAACGTTGAATTTACAGAAAATTGAATAATTCATTATTTTATGTATCCCCGCATAATTTTTCTGTTTCCATAAATTATAATTTAATTAATTAATTTTCGATTTGTGAATGAATTCTTTCATTCGTTGCCATTCGTCGTAAACCAAAATCGTATTGCAGACCATCCCACCAAACAAATATGGCGGCGAGTAGCAGCAGTAGCAGCAGCAGCTGCTCCAAGCAGATCCGTGTCTACGCCCACGCCGACGTTCGCTTCACGATCCAAACGTTCTTGGAGGGACTGGCTTTGCGCCCCCCACAAGAGGAGGACGTACGTGACGGCCCCTACCGCTCGTTCCAAGGGCAGGTCCAACTGCCTTCTTCAACGGTTCCCTATGATCTCACGGTCTATTACGGCGAGCACCCGCCTGCCCAAGGGTCGACGCCAAAAAATGAATTCACGCCCATGAAACGAAAGCATTCACCGGGCAGCGTGACGTTCCAAGGGGGGCTGTTCTTTATCCGCGCGCAATCGTTCAATCCGGAGTTGTTGCGAAAGCATTTCAACGCGTTCCAAGACGCCGTAGCTCAGCAACCCGCTACGAGTAGTGGCCAAGTCGCCGGTGCACCTCCATGTAACGGCGCCGTGTCCGTAGTCGCTTTTGGCCGAGGAGCAGCCAAAATCAAAGTAAATAATTAATTAGTAGTGTTTATTTTTTTCAAATAATTAAAATTATTTTAATTGAAAATTTTAAATATTAGGTAATTTGCATTTTGAAGATTACAGTACAAATATGAATGATTTAAGCTTGTAATTTTAAGATGCCAATGTTTGAGAAATTTGATTTTAGGATGGCAAGGTTTTTGATTTTTAAGATGTGTTTTTTTGTTTTTGATTTTTGATTTTTGAAAATTGATTTTTGAATTTTACAATAATTAATTTGTAAAGATCTATGTTATTCCGTCCACCTGAATGTCAAACAATTATTGTTGTCAGGACCAATTGGCCAAAGCGGCAAAGGAGTTGAAGATTCGACATTTCACTTGGGAGGATACACTAGACGGGGCAGCTGTCAAAACTGTACATTGACCTCAATTTCCAATGGTTGGTGTCACATTTCCGAAATGAACATTGCTAATCGCGACAAGCGGTTTTCATTTCATCATGTGTTAATTTTGTCCAAATTTTGTTTTTTGAACGTTGGCGTACTTAATCAATTTTACCAACGAGTCGTTCCTTGTTTTTTTTTTTCAAACCTATCATTACTGTGAAGAAATGTAAACATTGTTCTTCAATCATTTTGATTTCATTCTACAATTCTTATCAAATCGATGTTTGGGTATGTAGCCATATTTTAAGTTCACACAATGCTCAAATTCAATGCCGTATTATAATAATTCTTTTAATTAATTAATTGTTTTTGTTCATAATTATGTACGCATGTGAAGATTGGCACGGAATTTTTCCAACTCGTTTTGCAAGCCCGAAAGCCACCGAGACCAATGGGAAGCCCCATGATGGCCAGTCCGGATCAGGTTATTATTTTTTTGAATTATTAATTAATTAATCACAATTTAATTATATACGAAGTTGTCGTTTATTCATTCAAATAAAAACAAATGTGTGTATTGTGTGCACAATTTATGTAAAATTTAATAATGACTAGATATTCTACTCTTCATATTTACCATACAAAGCCATTATTTGTGAACGAATTTGAAATTTCGGCAACAGATGGCGTTTTTCGAGCGATTTGATTTATGAAATGTGAATGATGTGTGTGTATGCGTATGTGTATGTTCAGGCAAGTTTCTTGGCAGGTCCTTCCCCGTGGTGTTTGGAAGATATTGACATCGGCGCGCCCCTCGGTATCCGTTTTTGAATCACGCAACCGTTGTTCTGAATTGAAAACCATTTCAAAATCAGAAAAAATATGCTAATTATTTGCATTGTTTCGAGTCAGTAAAAAGAAACGTAGGTTTGTTTTTGGTAGTCAAAGTGGTCGTTTCTTATGCGAGAGGATGAGACCCCGCCAGGGGAAACGTGAATTTCACGTTTTCGAAGGGCGGTATAGAAATTCTTCGAATCCCGTCGAGAGATGGGCGAGAGACTACAGTTTCTCATTCATGTCGACTCGATTCTTTGTATGATTCAATCAACATCACGCAAGCGTATCACCAACAGGCATATCAATTATGATTTATCTTAAATTGTCATTATTCTTATTTTTGATCAGCTCATCAATTTTCATTTTGATTTTGAAAAATATTCATTATATCTGTCTCAGATGAATAATAATATAGCGATTGCTTGACAACAAAACATTATGGTCGGTGTATACAATTAATTCTGTTGGCAGGATCGGGCAAGTTCGGGAAAGTTTATGTTGCGCGGGAGCGTCGGTCAGGCTATCAATTCGCTTTGAAAGTCTTGCACAAATCACAGTAATTAATTACTCAATTGATATCAACTAAATTATGTCATGACTCAATGATTGAGGGTTATCAAATATATTTTAATTTTACTTGCTTACAGCAGGAGAATGGAATGTGGAGCTATCGGCGCACGTTCACGGTTTTTCCGTACACGGGCTGGCGCGGGGATTCATTTTGGGAATGATTGTCCATTGGAAGGCTCAAATGGATTCGTTGCGAAATTCTTGCGAATTCTATGTCCGGTGGCGGGGTGTGGTCGGATGTTTTCCAGTCGCAAATGGCAATTGGACCATATTATTGGAATGTAGTAATACCGGGAGAACGAAATGGGCAACGTCGATTGACGGTGAATGCCTTTTGATTGATTGGTTGATTTTATTTGAGGTTTGCATAAGGATAACGTTTAATAAATATTTTAATTAATAGTATTTTCATTTGTTGGTTGAAGATAATTTCATTTTCATTTTTTTTACGCAACAAATATATTTTTTGTCATTGGCCTGCCTTCTGAATGTTTATTTTTGAGCATGATGTCATATGAGCTCATTGTGAATTTACAGCATAAAAGCCGCACATTTTTTGGTGGGCTGATATCATCACTAAGTTCAGAGTTAACAAATCGATTGTTTTTCCAAATGGCAAAAACATCAAATTCAAATGTCTTTTCCGTTTGATGTTATTATCATGGTGTCATGAATTGATTCATTATTTCATCAGATTAATGAAGCACAGGGTGGAACATCAGCTTGTCCGAGAAATCGAAATCCAGTCGCATCTTCGGCATGTCAATATCCTCCGCTTGTTCAATTATTTCTATGACGAGCATCGCGTGTTCTTGATGCTTGAACTCGCGCCAGGAGGAGAGTTGTACAAGCTGCTCAAGCAACGAGGTCGATTTTCCGAAGCCCGTGCCGCGTGGTATATGTACGCGTTTCTCATTTAAGTTCTACATTTTTTAGTTTTTCCGTGTTTGGCATTTTTCTCATTTGTAAATCACGGTCTGATTGACAAATCAAATTGGTGGCTGTATGAATTTTAGTTTCACCACAAATACGTGTATTTCCACAAAGCAAAGTAATTCGAATGCTAGCTTGAAATTTTCTCCACAATTTTAGAGGCGGAATATAAATTCCTGAGTCAAATTTGTGTAGCACTAGGCGAAAGATATTTTGCTATAAAATTATTCACACTCATTGACAGGCGACAAATGGTGTCCGCGATCCAGTATTGTCACAAGAAGCACGTCATTCACCGCGACATCAAGCCAGAAAATATTCTCATTGGACTCGGAGACGTCCTTAAAGTAATTCATATTATTAATTAATTATTCTCGAATGATTCAATATTCTCAAAATGTTTTTTGTATTAAATCATTTTCTTCATGTAAGCGCATTCATCCAAATTCAATTTAGATATATTTTCAGTCACATCCACGATTCTGACAGTGAAAGTTCATTAATTTGGTTTCAGGTAGCATGTTTGCATTTTTTCAGGGGGGTATTCTGGATACAGTGTTCGAAAGAGTCAGTTCTTTTTTGAATTTTTTGGTTAGAAATCATCAATTTAATTGTTCAATAATTAAATATTTAATTATTTGATTTTTTTCTTTCGTGTGAGATCGCGGATTTCGGCTGGTCTGTCCATGCGCCATCCTCGCGCCGCAAGACTTTCTGTGGAACGTACATAAACAAATGTTTTATAAAAACATTTTTCTGCTTGTTACAGCAATTCATTATAATGACATTATACATATGTATTTTTGCAAAGCATGTTTACATATTACCCGAAGAGCCTTCCGGATATTTTCATCTTTTCCATTTTTTCTTTCAAATAATTAATTAAATAATTTTGATTTATGGTCATGAGCGCGCGTCGATTTTTGAAATGAAAATAAATGAATAATGTGCCAAGCTTTCGGAACACTTGTTCCTTCGTCAGGGTTTCTTCGTCAGGTCCAGCCCTGACGAAGGAACAGGTGTTCCGAAAGCTTGGAAACGTATTCATTATTTTCATTTCAAAAATCGACGCGCGCTCATGACCATATATCACAAATGAAATCAATTCATAATTAATTCAAATAGTTTTTCTTTTGTAAGGGCATTGGGTGTTTTGTTTTGGCATCCGTTTATATTGAAACCATCTTTTGCCGTTTTTCTTTTGACATGTTCAGCAGATGTTGGCATTTGAATTCGAAATATGGTTGAAATTTCGTTTTTTGTTTGGGCGCGTTGTCTTCTTGTATGGGCGTTTTTTTTTTTTTTTTTGATTAATGAGTTTTTTGTTTTGATAGTAATTTTCGTTTTTTGTCATTGTTTTTGTTTGGAGACTTGATTATCTTCCGCCGGAGATGGTTGATCAGCATAGGAAGCATTATGGCTCCACCGCTGATGTCTGGTCGCTGGGTATCTTGTGTTATGAGTTCTTATGCGGCAAACCTCCGTACGAGAAAGTTCAAGCTGGTCATCAATGTCAGAATATTTTACAACAGCCTCCGGTCTAATATTTGCGAAAACAAATGTTGTTTTGACATCAGTTTTGTTTTAATAATACATACGAATCGTTTTTTCTCAACGAATGTAACATCATATTCCACGTCTCGATATTTGCACCAGGTTTGAGGATGACGACACAGATGCCACGTACCGTAAAATTCGCCGGGTCGACCTTCATTTTCCCGTGGAACAAGGTTTACATTTGTCGTAATAATTAATTAAATAATTGCATCACGCGAATTTATTGTAAGCCCATTCGATCATTCATTAAGGGCGGGGCGATAATTCATTTTCATTCAATCGAAATTATTGAAAATGGTCTCGAACTTTTTTTGCACAAAGTAATGGGCATGATTGAAAAAGCAAGCATAATGTTTTTTTCGATTCAATCGAAAGTTTAAAATTTTATTTCAAATTTTCGGATTAATTTAAGTCAATTTCGGTCCACTGTTTCGAGTCTTGGATGTTTACATATTCCCCGGAGGGCATTCTGGATATTTTTATTCAAAGTATTTTTTCTTATTCAAATTTCACACATGTGGGTAAGCCCTAATAGCAAGCAAAAAGCCTTTCAATTATTTTCAATAATACGTTATCGCTTATAATCTGTTACGTACAGGACGGAAGCTCAAGATTTGATAACCCGGATGCTACAAGCGGACCCTACCAAGCGGTTGAAATTGAATGAAGTGCTGACCCATGATTGGTTCCGTTTCTGCATTCAAGACGAGCGAGATTTTCAAAAACGATACGGAGGTTTCCAGACCGCGCAAACAACAAAATAATTAAGTGCCTGGATAATACGTATTGTTGTTCTCTTTCGCTATGCCAAAAAAGTTTAAATTAATTAATTAATCCAAATTACACAGCGTTTGCTTGTTTTATAATTTCTTCTTCATTGAGCACATAATATTTAAATGATTTTTTTTTTTGTCAAACACCAGACACAACATCTTATATCATTTGAAAAAAAATCGATGAATTATAATTCGTTTTTCATAAATAATTTAGTTTGAATATTTTTTGTTGTTTTTGTTTTTGCTGATCAGCATCTCGTTTTGTTTCGAAGAGGGCTAAAATTCTTTTTCATTTGATGTTTTAATGATTTACCACAAAAATGTTGATTTCATTATATTGAGACTATGAATTATTATATATGGTTTGTGTACATTAGATTTAAGATGCTATTTAAAATCCTGTCTTACGGGTCCAATTGATATTAATTTAAGTGGTATTTTTCATTGTCAGATAAATTTTTATCATTATTTACCGCCAAAAATCCATCCCATCAAGTCAAATGATTATATTAAACGTGGCGACATAATTATTCATTAATTATCAAGAATCATTTTGAGACCGCGACCATGAAATTTGAATTCGAAGAAATATTAAATTAAATTGATTAATTACATTATCAAAAATAATCAAAACAACGTTAAAATGATGTTGCTTCAAACATCCACACATTTCAAGCACATGTTTTTGTCGATTTGTTCAAGCTTTTCAATCATTGAAAAACCAATCAATCATGCACATTATTTTGTTCAAAAAAACGTTCGAAACCATTTTCGGCGTAGTGATTTGTTCTGTGTTGTTGTCTGTATCGGTTGCGTCAATGTCTTGCGATACGTGCATTTGTTGTCGCGTGATTACAACCACATCAAAATCGTGTGTACAATTTAAATTCGTATTGATTTTTTGCATGATTGCATAGCATTAATTACTATATTTTGATCGCTGAATGTTTCCAAAAAAGAAAAAGTTGAAAGCAGTGTTTGTTTTGATTTTGATATTATTTCGTTTTGTGTTTCAAGTGATAAGTGTGTGTGTGTGTGTTTGTCGTTTGGCGTGCATTTATTATTTCTGTTAGTCATAAATCAGCCATTTCGTTGGTTGATGTCATTTCTATTTTCATGTTTGTTTTTCTGCTCTCTGTTTGAACGGTCGGATCCCACTCTCTGGCTTATTTGTCTGTTGAATTTTGGAATATTGAAAATATACCGAATTACAAAATTATTGTAACTTTAGTAATTAATTATAATACATTTTTCCATTTTAGTGATGAATTTGGATTTCATATTTCATCATTAAATAATTTTTCCATAATTAGTAAAATAACATTTTCAATCACGTTTTGTGATTTTTTATTTCAGAAATTATTCATTGTGTTATTATTAGTTGTATGTGCCGGAATATAGACAATTTAATTCATATATTCGGTGGATAGTGTAGTTTTTGAAATTTACGTCAAGTAGTGAGTTTGTGAGTCGGTTATTCTGTCTGCAGTAATTTCGTTAAAATGGTGGTGATACAAGAAGTTAACGCCGACGGGTCTCAGGGGGAGCCTGAGGAGTTGCGGCCCGCGGGCGAATCGGACGAGGATAGCGAATCTGATGACGGTGGCTTTCTTGGTTCCAGTGACGATGATTTGTTGGAATTTGGCAGCGGTGATTCTGACGAGTTCGATTCCGATGAGGAGGAGGATGTAGAAGGTGCTTCAGAAATTGAGGAAGTTTTAGAAGAAGAAGAAAGTGAGGAACAGAAGGAAGATGGTACGTTGTGCTTTTCAATTTTTTGTGTGCAATGATTGCAATTTGCGGCCAATTTGTGGTTCCATCTGGTTCAATCTAAATTCACGTAGCCATTTTGGCTCAAGCCCTGACGAAGGAACAGGTGTTCCGAATTCTTGGCAATGTATTCATTCATTTTAATTTAATTTCAAAAATCGACGCGCGGTCATGACCATAAATCAAAGTTATTTATTTCGATTAATTAATTAATTCAAATATTTTTCAGGAAGCGAAGATGAGGAAGAAGATGAGCAGGACGAGGACGAGGAAATGGAAGAAGTTGAGGAGGAAGAAGACGAGGAGGAGGAGGAGGAGGAAATGGAAGAAGTTGTTCAGGAGGAGGCATCATCCGATGAGGAGGAGGTCGAGGAAGAGGTTGAGGAAGAAGAGGATGCATCCGATGATGATGAGGAAGAGGTTGAGGAAGAAGAGGATGTCAGCGATGACGGCACCGTAGATCTTGACGCCGATGAGGAATTGTCAGGTAATTAATGAAATTATTCAATATTTTCCATTTTTCAGATTGAAATTTTGAGTCAATTTCATTTCATTCTTTCGAGTTTCGGATGTTTATTTATTCCCCGGGGGGCATTCTGGATATTGTCTTTCAAAATTTTCTTATTTCAATGTTTTCAGTTTTTTATTTTTATTGTTTTTAACCTTAGAACCATTCCAAAACCACCAATATTATAAAAAATGACACACAAACACACATAATTGAAAAAATATGATGTTGTTTTTTATCCGTAAATTTGAAACAACATCATATTTTTTCAATTATGCCCATTACTTTGTGCAAAAAAACGTTCGAAACCATTTTTAATACAAACACACATAACATATATTTTGATTCATTTTAGTGTTGAAAAATTTAACACTATTAAAGACACCAGAAGGTGTGAAGGGGTTTTTGATTTTCAAAGATAGAAACGTTTGCCATGGGTGGACACCGCCGGAGAATCGTTTCACACGATCCGAGAGGCGGGATAGAAATACCTTATATCAGTCCCACAAATTGGGACGAGGAAATCAAAGGATATTTAATTTTATAAAACCCATGTTTTTTCGATGACAATTTTGTATGATATTTTATTTTATGAAAAAATGTCAAAAATCACAAAAACGTTTCATTTTCAGTGTTTTTCACACCTCGAAACATTATTTTTGATAAAATGTTTTGATTTCCGCATTTGTTTAGACGGCGAGGAAGTGGAAGAGGAAATGGTCGGTGAGGAAGCTTCAAATTCCGATACTCCTGGCGCAAACAGGCAAGATCGTGATGGCAAGGATCTCAAAGACATCAAGGGCGAGTCCGTGATTGACGAGCTTCCAGGTGAAGATTGGCGCGCGGAGGCCAAGGCGTTCAAAGATAAGGAAAACAAGAAGGGCGTGATCTACATGGCCAGCGTGCCGCCGTTTATGAAGGTTGATAAGGTGCGTTCGCTTCTGTCCACACATGGAGAGGTGTTGCGAATCTTTTTACGCCCGGAGGATCAGAGTGAGGCCCGGCGGCGCAAGAAGGCTGGCGGTAACAAAAAGACCAAGTTCCGCGATGGTTGGATTGAATTCGCGGACAAAAAGATTGCCCGCAGCACAGCGGAGGCGTTAAATTGCCAGCCTATTGGCGGTAAAAAGCGGCATTGGAAGCACGACATCTGGAATCTCAAGTACTTGCCTAAGTTTAAGTGGATGCATTTGATGGAATTCCAACATTATCAGTCGCAGGTTAGAAAAACGCGTTTGCGCACGCAGGTCGAGCAGGTTAAAAAGGAGAATCAGTATTACAAAGAACAGGTCGATCGTAAGAAGGGCATCGACGCCGTCAAAGCCAAGAAAGACAAAAAGCGCAAGTTACAGCAGCAACAGCAGCAGCCGGATAGTCGATTCTCTAGCGCCAAGCTCGCTGAAATTGATTCCTCCTCTTCCGGTACAGCCGTCCCGTCAAGCAAGAGAAAGGCTTCTTCTGGTGACGGTGACGTTGTTTCTCAGAAAAAGAAGAAGGCCAAAAACCTCCGTTCCCTCTCATGAGAACGAACCCTTTCATCCTATACACGTTGAGATATCGATACAGTCACTCATAATAATTTTCAATTTTTAAATCAATATGACATTTATTACGCATTAAATAATTACCATATAAATATTTTTTTCCTATGACTCATTCAATAATCGTCATGTGAAAAATGTACATAGGAATGTTTATTCAGCATTTAATAATGTTTCATATTATATGATATTGTTAAATTCACTCACGATGTTCATTATTTTTTTGCAATTTAAATGTGATTTGTTTTTAAATACCAAATTTGAAGGAGATTGGTGGTAATATTTTTTTTTGAATGTTCTTTTGGTCGCCAATTTTTCATTCACAGATTTAAATGAACTATTGGGATAATTGATGAATTATAATACCAAAAAACGAATATTACCAACATTTTAAAGATTATTCGATTTCTTTGTTAATTTTTTACACTTTTGCCATGGCATTGTACATATTATCTATCTTCTGGCATGCAGAGAAAGCAACGCTTTCTGCCGTCTCGCACCGGCGATGTGATTTTAGCCCATCCAATCCGCACAATATCATCAAATTTATTGAAATTGCCATTCATTGCAGTCATTCCATTGTTGGTTTTCATTGTAATTGAGTTGCAAATGAGTTTACGTTGCGATTGAATTTCCAAAATTTCTGTGGTTGAATATTCAAGGTGATTCATTATTTTGATATTTCTATTGAGTTATACAGTGATCCAATTTTTATTGGCGTGATTTGGCAATTCAAATATCATGAGTTCTGATGATGTTGTGAATGATTTATGATGCATTAAATGTTTTATTGATCAATTTATTATGATGTTCGCATATCGTTTTCTCTTTGGATTATCATCTTTCGTCGATCATCTTTGTCAATTCTAGTTGATATATTTAATTAATTAATTTACAACATTAATTTATTAATTTAAGTTAATATCCAGTGTGCCAATTTTTATTGGCGTGATTCGGCCAGCCAAATGTCACACATTCTGATGTTTTGAATTATATATTGGTTATCTTGATCAATTTGTGATGTCCGTAATTAATTTTATCGTTTTCTCCTTGGCTGTCATCATTAGTCGATCATCCATCATCATTCGATTTGAAAGCATCTGGTATTTTTTGATCATTTTCCAAATGATGTTTACGAACACATGTTGAAAAAATTGTATCATTCTTGGATTGTGAATCATCGCGATTACATTTGGTTTTCGTATGTTTTTTTGATGTCTTGATTGAGTTCTGTTCATGGTCGTTTACACGGACCGCGCCAAGAGAAAAAGACAAAACGCAGAAAAACAGATAATAAACAGCAACATTCCAAACGAGTCGAATTCCAAGAACAGTTTTTACGACGAACATAATTATTTACATAATATACCCATCGCGTTTTTGAATAATTATTTTTTATTCTGAACTCGTCAATTCATCATTATTGTCGATTGTGTCATCGTTGTATGACATTCGTTTCGCTCGTACAGACGAATTTTATGGGTTTAGGGGTTTATGAGTTTAGGACCATTGATGAATCAGCTCAACCGTGAATTGGTCGCGTATCTGGCAGTGAATATACAAATTCCATTTTGGAGGATGGGGCCCAAACACACATCATATCCTCAAAAAACAAATTGCGTGTGTTGATGGTGGGTTATAACCTCTTCTCGTTCACCGACAGATCTTTTCTGTCATTGGGAAGAATAATCAATATTTAGCAAACATAGTAGATTTTCTTCATTTAAAAAGGGAATTTTCTCAGACAGGTGCAGAGGGTTTTTTGGCATGATTTCAGAGAAAATCGGGCGTTTGAGAAAGGTGCACGCAACTTCAGAAAAATTTACCTCTGCCGAACAACTCATGTGTTTTGCAGAAAGGTGCAACCATGAAACAAAACATGGCATTTCTCAGAAAGGTGCAGAAGAGGTTGCGTGTGTGGATGGTGGGTTGCAACCCCTTCTCGTTCACCGACAGATTTTTTCTGTCATTGGGAAGAATAATTATAATTCATTATCTAGAGTTCTGTCATTGATATTTACATTGATCAAATTGTTATTTCAATTCATGTCGTCTCAGTATCAATGGATTTCATCCATTGCATTGAATTTCTGAATTGTGTTGATTGTTTGATGATTTTCCAGTCACACGTCTAATTTTACATCATATTTTACGTACCACATCGGACCGCACCATGTTGATTTTGTCTCGCTTCCACAACAGTATTATGTTGTTATTTTCATTTATCGACCTTCATTTTCCCGTGGAACAAGGTTGACATTTGTCGTAAAAACTCATTTTCATTGAACATCTCAAAACGTTTTTTGAACGTGTTAGCGCGTATTGTAGGTGACATAGTAATGAATGAACGACTCCTCCGACGGTCAATAAATATTAATACGTTGAAAAAATGAAATATTGTACCTGAAAAAGGCAAAGCACGTCCTATGCATATCGGTGAAAAATCACCATTATCAAGAATTAATGATTTCATTCACTCATTATTTTGTTCATAATTATTCAAAATTGTTGTGTCCAGAGTCATATGTTGTGTCGATTTCATTTTGCAATTTCGTTATTTTTAAAAAAAAACAAAACGGAACACTATGATTGCAGAATCATGACATTGTTTTCTTTTCAAATTCTTTTCATTTTTGAGGTTTGGACAGGGGATAAACAGACTGATGATGATATCAAAGCGTATCTAAAAGCTCGAGACAACATCGCAAGGCAGCACAACGAACATTAAATGATTCGATCAGTGAAACAGTGTTCAATCTGTTCGATCAGTCACCAGTGCATATCGATTCAACACACGTTTTTGTACATTATTTTCATC
>JACKZZ010012555.1_pt1 | contig 17362 bp, 8 predicted proteins | sample 8027871 | NCBI WGS metagenome assembly JACKZZ01 (sample SAMN15724774, study PRJNA655200) | protist metagenome | isolation source: fluorescence activated cell sorting (FACS) single amplified genomes of... | place: USA: West Boothbay Harbor, Gulf of Maine | collected 2000-07-19
CTGGCCCCGAAGCAACTCCGACTTCCAATCCGACCTGATCCTGGTTTGGGACGCCGAGTGACGTCGGACGCCTAAAACGCGACACCTAAAACGCGTGAAAAGAGACAGGAGGGCGTGGAGATGGCTGGGGAGAGAGACGCCGTAGTAGTGTGGGACGCCATGGCAATAGAATCATTTAGAAGAAGAAAAAGTTGGTGTTTTTCCACATCCGTGTCCGGTGTCGGCGGTGTTCGCTCGATGGTTCTCTTTCGGCGCGTATCAGCTCGAGATTTTTTCCGCGAGAATCATCGTCGGGAGTTCCTGTGCAGAGAGTCTGAGAGAGTCGAGAGAAGCCGCGAAGCATCCTCGTTGGCGCCTCATCATTGAGGACTACCCATCAATCTCCAATGCTAGTCTTAGACCTTCAGTTGGTGAAAAGTTCGGCTTCCTAAAGATTTTCAGTCGGTGAAAGAGTTGAGAGAGATCGAGTCCCTGGTACTAAAGTAGTAGAGTAGAAGAGTGAAGAAGAGTTTCCGACGACATTGAAATCCTGAATTCGAATTTTTCGACAATGGACGAGCCTTTCATGGAGAACTCCCTCGCCACAAACACGCGCGCAGATATCAGGAAGCTGTCCCTGAAAGACGTGACTTCCATGAGCAAGCCGCAGAAGAACACCCTGGCGCAAGCGGCTCTACGCATCGCCATACAAACTCTGATGATGGACAAGTCCCGATCGTTCGTGCGCGAGGAAGTTAATACAACTTCCGAACTCCCCCTCTGCACCTCGCTCTGCCTGGTCGGCCAGCAGCTCAAACGCGACTGGGGCGAACCGGGCTGGCAGGCGCTGATCGGCCGGAAGGCCACCAAGATGAAGCTGCTGTTGGACACGCTTCTTCCCGGCGAATATGTGATCTTCGAGTCCGAGTACTTCGCGAAGAAGAGCACGGGCGGGTTTCTGCCGTGCCTGCAGGTGACGGGGGCCGGGATGCAGAACTGGTCGCGCGAACTGGCGCGCGAGATCAAGGGGAGCGAAGAGGTGAAGCCGGAGCACCTGCGCGAGGGCCTCAACATCCCGGAGGACGCGCGCGTGGAGCTCGGGACCTGCCGAGTAGAACTCGGGACCTGCCGGCAGGTTGGGACTATGATGATGAGTCACAGTGGTCACCACTGTGGTGTAGGCGCTGCTCAGCAGCCTGCTGTGAACGTTGGTGCGAAGGATCACCGCATGACGATGGTGGTGACGGGGGACGCGGAAACTGGCGCGGAAACTGGCGCGGAAATGGCCGCGGAAATGGCCGCGGAAGACCTCTCGGACCACTCCGTCACGATGGAGATTTCGGCGATTTCGCATCACGAGTCGCATCAGTGCGATCACGTGCCGTACGACTCCAGATGGACCAGATCCCACGAGTCCAGGACCTACGACCAGAGGCTGAATCAGCCGGACCAGAGGCTGAATCAGCCGCTGATGGAGGGCGGGATGCGCGAGGGCAGGGTCATGATGAACACTAAGTTCGGTATGAACGAGCTCAGGACAAGCACCAGGACAAGCGATACGCAGATGAACGTCCAGGCCAAGATGGACCAGAACACGATGCACGGGTGCCAGCGGGACAATCGTCACAATGACCATAATTACGAGGCCGGTAAGTACAGCGGGAATTACAACTTCGGTAATTATGACGCTAGCAATTTCTATGTCAACACGGTGTTTGGCGGCGAGGTGGGGCGGGTGCAGCAGTATTACCAGCATCACGGTCCGACCGTGGGGTTTTCGGGTGGATCATACGCGGGCTGGCCCGCCGGTTGTGTCGTCTCGTCCGTCTCCAAGACCATCTCCTCGGTTGGGTGTTGAATCATGTTGATGACAATCATGTGGATTCCTAACACCATGGTGGTAACAGGAGAGTGGCAACAGTCTACAGGAGGTGTTTCAAGCAGAGAAGCAAAGGATTGAAGTTTGAAAGTTCAGAAAAGTGTCGATCTGACATTTTTGCATGCAGGGTACGGTATTATGCCGTACCATTGATCCAAAAATTACAAGTTTAAAAAACCTATCTCGCAAAACGTTACTCTCATGTTGAGTCTGACTCTCCGTTTGGTAGTACCAGTCGATTTCATTCTTCAAAGTCGCAATGCTCCGTTTATTATGATTGTGTAGACTCGGAGCAATTGTGGTTCAACTCTCTCTTCAAGACTTTCGTTGTGTAGTCAGTGACAGACTGATTCGGATTCCAGATGTCACTTAAGACTGAAGTTTACATTCCCAGGTGTGTCAGTGAATCATGGTGATCGTCATGACTCATGGATTTTTTTCAGCTTCCGTCAAAATTTGAATCGATCATTGACATTGCTGGATGTTGTTCTCAACTTGAACTTGTCGTGTGCCATGGTTGTCAAGTTTGCAAATTCAATTAGATCGACTCTCTCGACTACATTGTCATTGAATCTGGGTCTGACGTTCGGATTATCATTGAAAAAGCATGACCCAATGGAAAAATGTATCGTCGTCGTGGATCATCTGGAGTGGTGTGTTGATCTGGATTGGGATATCATGGTCGAAGAACATTGTCGCAAACCTTACATCTTGACATTGTGAGACGTGGTCTGTGTCCTGGTTTTCGGATTGTTGGTGTTTGGACGGTTCGTTTAAATTAAATTCCAGCCCTTGTATCTGGGCATATAGTGTGGACGTCTGTAGTATATTGGTTTTCGGATGGTTCGTTTGATTCTTTGAATTCACAACCCTGATATCTGGACACAATGCACACACACATGAACTTGAAATTCCCAGCCCTGATATCGGTTCACACACATCTGACATCTGTGTCCTGTTTTTGGATGATCACCACCCGTTTACGTTTTCGAATATCCCTGGTGTCTGTTTTCATGCACATATCTGTGTCCTGAGACGATCATGACCCGTCACCCCCCCTATCTAGATTAATATCATTCACACGTGACAACTGTGTTTCCATTTACGTTTTTCCGAATCACCCCTGGTATCAGACCATTAGATTCACGACACCGTATGCTTTCGAATCACCCCCGGTATCGCCGTATCGGTGGTATCTAGATTGAATTCACATGTGACATCTATGTGCAGTTCTGGTTTGTGGACGAATCCGTTTACCAAATTTTTCGAATCTGATCAACCGACCCTGCATTGCAGTGGTATTACTATCTAGATTCAGGTTCAGGACCCGATTATGTTTTCGAAATTCGAATCGTCCCCCGGTCCAATGGTTCTAGATCTGATTCACATGTCACGTGACATCTGACATTGTGTACAGTCTGAGTCCTGGTTCGTGGACGAACGGTATCCGACCACGATATCATTCGTTTACGTTTTTTTGAATCACCCCTGGTATCTAGAGTCGATTCAATTGAATTTCAACACCCGTTTGTGTTTTTTTCGTACACGTATGGTGTCGTCGTACACGTATGGTGTCGTCGTATGGTTTAGTAGTTTTCGAATCATCCCCGGTATATAATCTAGATTCACATGACATGTGATGTCTGCTTCTGTGTGTAATTCTGATGAATCACCCCTGGTATATAATCTAGGTTCTCCACATGTGGTTTACGTTTTCGAATCACCCCTAGGATCTAGAATTACTAATACTATTACGAGATCCCAGGGGTGATTGAAATTCGAAAACCCCCCTCCACACGCTGTTTTCGAATCACCCCTGGTATTTAGATTCACCACTCGAGTCGTTTATGTTTTCGATCGGATCACCCCTGATATCTTAGTCTAGTCTAGAGTCATGGTCATCACATGGTAACCTAACCGTACGTTTTCGAATCCCCCCATATCTAGATTCACGATCACCACACATTAGTCTAACGTTTTCGAATCACCCCTGATTCTGAAATCTAGATTCTACACATGTTTACGTTTTTGAATCACCCCTGGGATCTAGATTCTACTCATGTTTACATGACGTTTATGTTTTCGAGTCACCCATTTACGTTTTCGAAAATTCGAATCATCCCTGATATCTAGATAATATTCAGGGTTACCACATGGTAGTCTAAAGATTAAGTTTAAAACTTTAACGCTATGGATTTCGAATCACCCCTGGTATCTAGATTCAATGTTGCATGCATGTTCATCACATGTCATGGTAATCTAACGTTTTCGAATCACCTCTGATATCTAGATTCACGATCACCACACGTTTATGTGACGTTAACTTTACGTTTTCGAATCAACGGACCATTTTAATTTACGTTTTCGAATTCAATCACCCCTGGGATCAGACTCTGACTAGATAATCATTCTCCATGTGATGACATTTATGTTTTCGAGTCATCCATTTACAACTTTTCGAATCATCCGATCTCCTGGGATCTAGAAGGATTCTCCACGTGGTGACGTTTACGTTTTCGAATCATCCGATCTCCTGGGATCTACTATTAGAAGGATTCTCCACGTGGTGATGTTTACGTTTTCGAATCACCCCTGGGATCTAGATCAGATCTGACTCATCACATGGTTTACGTTTTCGAATCACCCGGCCCCTAGGATTCCCGATTCCGATCTAGATTCATCACATTTGGTTTATGTTTTCGAATCGATTCATCCCTGGGATCTAGATTCATCACACGATGTTTTTCGAATCACCCCTGGTATCTAGATTAATTTCTCCACATGATGATGTCAGTTTATGTTTTCGAATCACCCCTAGGATCTAGATTAATTTCTCCACACGATGATGTTTACGTTTTCGAATCGTCCCTGGGATCTAGATATCATTCTCCACGTGATGGTGTTTACGTTTTCGAATCATCCCTGGGATCTAGATTCTCCACATGTCATGGTGACGGTGACATTTACATCTTCGAATCACCTCTGGGATCTAGTCTAGATTCTCCACATGCCATGGTGACGATGATGTTAGCTTTACCGATTTTCGAGTCACCCCGGGCCCTGGGATCTAGATTCTCCACATGGTGATCACTGATGGTGATGTTTATGTTTTCGAATCACCCCTGGGATTTAGAGTATAGATTCTCCACATGGTGACATGTACGTTTTCGAATCACACCTAGGATCTAGATTCTCCACATGATGATGTTTACGTTTTCGAATCACCCCTGGGATCTAGATTCTCCATATGACGACGTGTGTTGTTACGTTTTCGAATCACCCCTAGAATGATAATCTAGATTCTCCACACGATGATGTTACAGTTTACGTTTTCGAATCATCCCTGGGATCTAGATATCATAATATATCATTCTCCACATGACGACGTGTGCCATTACATTTTCGAATCATCCCTGGGATCTACTATTAATCTAGATTCTCCACCAGATGACGTTTACGTTTTCGAATCACCCCTGGGATCTAGATTCATCATGACTCATTTATGTTTTCGTCGTTTTCGAATCACCCCTGGGATCGAGATTCTCCACATGATGAATCGATGTTTATGTCTTCGAATCACCCCTAGGATTCCGATCTACACGATGAATCGATGTTTACGTCTTCGAATCATCCCTGGGATCTAGATTGAAATTCTCCACACGGTGATGTTTACGTTTTCGAATCACCCCTGGGATCTCGATAATATTCTCCACACGGTGACACTTAGTATTACATTTTCGAATCACCCCTGGGATCTAGAATGATAATCTAGATTCTCCACTGGCACATGGTGACACATACGTTTTCGAATCAATCACCCCTGGGATCTAGATTCTCCACACGGTGACATTTACGTTTTCGAATCACCCCTGGGATCTAGAATCTAGATTCTCCACATGGTGACATGTATGTTTTCGAATCACCCCTGGGATCTAGATTCATCATGATTCATTTACGTTTTCGTCGTTTTCGAATCACCCCTGGGATCTAGATTCTCCACATGATGACATTTACGTTTTCGAATCATACCTAGGATCTAGATTCTCCACACGATGTGATGTAGTTTACGTTTTCGAATCATCCCTGGGATCTAGATTCTCCACTCGATGACGTTTACGTTTTCGAATCACGGTACCCCTGGGATCTAGATTCTCCACACGGTCACGGTGACATTTACGTTTTCGAATCATCATGATCCCTGGGATCTAGATTCGTCACTGACACACGGTATACTAACGGTTTACATTTTCGAATCACCCCGGGCCTGGTACGGGTACCTAGAATCATCACTCGTTAACTTTACGTTTTCGAATCACCACTGATATCTAGATATCATTCATCACACGTTTACCGTTTTACGTTTTCGAATCACCCCTGGTACCGTATCTAGACTCACCACACGGTGACGTTAACGTTTTCATATCTAGATTCACACATGACTGTACACAATGACATGACATCTGTGTACAATCGGAGTCCTGATTTGTGGACGAAATTGAGTCCGACCACGACCCGTTTAAATTTTTTCGAATCACCCCTGAGTCTGATGATATCTAGATTAAAATTCACACATCTGTCCTGATTTTTGGACAATCACGACGTTTTCGATCCATTTATGGAATCGTGTCTGATATGTAGATTCACACATGACACATGACATCTGCAATGTATCCTGGTTTTTGGATGATGATCAGATCTGACCAGACCACCATCACGATCCGTACACCTTACGTTTTCGAATATTATCATCCCTGAGGCTGGTATCTAGATTCTGATTCATCCAGACATGTGATGTCTGTGTGGACGATCATGACCCGTTTATGTTTTCGAATCATCCCGATTCTGTCATTGTGTTCACTCACATGACTCATTGATTTAATTTCGTGAATGATTATGCGACACGTCATGCTACGAAATAATTAGTGAGTGTTGTATGGTCTGTCAGTCAGTGTCAATGACATCACGACAATATGAAACACGATATTTATCGGATACATAATATTGCCTGTGTCCCCGGACCTTGTCCTGTTTTTTGGATGATCACATGACGATCCGTTTACATTTTCAGTCCACGACGATATCAACTCAACTGATGTTTCGAAACTCTGAATGAGATCTCGAGACTGTGAACTCTGAAAGAGTACGATCGTTGTCGTGACGTCTGACAATCATATGTAAATGATTTCCACGTGTCACACCGGACAACTGCAATAACGACATCACCATCCCGACTGAAAACCATCATGATCCGGGATCATCCAATGATCGTGCGATCCTTTTGTCATTCCCGGGATCAGATCCCGGGAATGACAAAAGGATCGCACGATCATTGGACCACACGATCGGATCATTGATACACACGACTCCGATTGATTCTTGAATCTGAATCCAATTTAGCGGTAGTTTTAGGTATCACGGCGAATTTGACGAGCGACGACATTGCGTGCTTACAAACGACGACACCACGTCCTAAGTTACCGACGACAATCACACTCCAATCACCTGCCACTACCACCTGCCAATACTACCCACGAATCACGTCAATGACGTCACACGATGACCGTCATTGGATCCGAACAGTGAACACACTTTCACAATGTAATTTGTCTTTCACAAATCTCGTACGGTACTGGAGTTCACTTCCTCACTTCTCCAGACCAATCAAACATTCAATGACAACCAACGTCCACTCAAGAAGTCAAGTCTCACGGCTAACACCGCTAGCATGCACGATTGACATCGTTAGTTCAGAATCTGATCACACGAATCTGATCACACGAATCTGATCACGGATCACACCATCGTGGTGACCATGCTCGTCACAGTGTCACACCACGGCCGCGAGTTCTTCGTAGCTCCTTTCCCTGATCCACGCATCCGTGTCCTGCTTCCTGTACCGCTCGAGCAGCACTCGGTCCACGGGTTGCCTTGGAATAAATAAAGGCGGCTTCGTCTGGAAACACGACGGAAGGCCCAGCACGAATTTGGGCATGCGGTAGTCGTGATCGAATGTGTAGCGGTCCTTCTCGCTGACAGCAACCACCGACTGACCCAGATTCTGACTCACATTCATGCTACCCCCTGCACTTCTGCCGCTGGATCTGCTGTTGGTCGGAATCGTGTGTGGAATCGTCACCGTGGCACTGTTGGCACTGACAGTGTTACTACCACTAGTGCGGCCGACCACGCGCGCTTTCGGCCCGCTCTTTGAACTTGACTGCCAGTGCTCCCTGGTCGTGAGTCCCATCTGGTGCAGGAAGAGGTGGTAGACCCACACCCCGAACGAAAACAGGAACGCGAGCACGAAGATGCAGGCTATGAAGCCGGTCAACAGCAGGCCTACGTCTATGATATCGCCGGTCCCGCCCGAGCTGTACGACGCCGTGCGCGCGCTAGTACCGCTGCCACCAGGCTCGGAATTCGTCGAGTCTGAATCTTCCTGAGTTCGTCCCGATTCCTCTCCCTTCGGGCCCTTCCCTCCTCCTGTTCCCCCTCCTCCTGTTCCGGCGTTCTCCCTGCTCTCCTCGATCAGGCAGTACGCGATGCCCGGCAGGACCAGCAGCCCTAAGCACATGACGGCCGAGATGAAGCCGAAGAACGGCGGATAATTCCTTTCCCCCACGCACTGGTTCACGAACGGGCAGTGGTGGTCGAACCTCAGCACGCAGTTGTCGCAGTACTGGCAGTGGGAAGCTCTGGGCGGCCGCACGATCATGCACGTCGTGCAGTACCGGAAACCCGGATTCAGAGTCACGCTTTGAGGCGGACTGGAAGCCGACCGCCTCGAATTGGACACCGCCATGGAGTGGACGCCGCCATTGGAGAAACTTGAGGACACCGCCATGGAGTGGACGCCCTCAATTGGACCTGCACGGGATCCTGGGATCCCGGGATCGAAAACCTCGAGACAGAACTCCTCCGCGCTCTCGTGGACGCCCTCACGCACGCCCTCCGTCGGCACAGAACTTCGATGGGCCCCACCCTGACCGCCGCTCTGAGTCTTGAAGATCTCCGAGTCCACGGACGCCGACCACGGATTACTAGACTCGCCGTTCGTTCCGCTCCTGGCCTCCCGCACTTTCGCCCTCTGCCTCTCGCGCAGCTGCTCGGCCGTCATCCCCGATATCACGTCGTAGTTCAGCTTGCCCAAAAGTGTCGTTCGTAGGTTTGGCGCGGCCAGGACCACCGCCCCCTTCGGAATGATCCCCGGGTCCGACAGACACGTGATCAATAATAGCAGAACGGTCAGGAACAGCATGATCCCGCACACGCTGACGAAGATGTAGCTGTCCTTCGCAAAATACCACGGTGCGCAGTGTGCGAAGAACACGACTGATGGGGCTAGGATGGCCAACCAGGTGAAGATGGCCGCGTGGGAGAGGTTGCGGAAGTAGCAGAGGAACTGGCCGGGGTGCCCCATGGACGCGCCGAGGAGCGCGAAGCCGCGGCACATGAAACGGGACTGGGTCGGGTAGACAGCGTAGAGCGGGGAGTGCACGCTCTGCGCCGCGGAGTGAGAAGACTCATCCCGCGAGTCCTCCGGGACGGACATGGAAAGTTGGAAACTACATGAACTGAAGGACTCAGAAACGGACGAAGTAGTCTAAGTTAGAGTCGTTAGACGACTTGGTGGTGACTAGTGCCACTGTTAGTGGAGACTCATTCTGACTCATATGATCCTGACTCATCCTGATGGACTCGAGTCATTATGATTGGCCAGTCATAATGGAATTCACGAGAAGAAAAGTTCGAACATTCGATTCTCAGGAATTCAAGCTCAGTCTTTCAGACCAAAACCGACACGGATCTCGACCGTAGAACACGAATAAGTTGGGGGAAGAAAACTCGACCCGTCAACTGAACCGCCGAAGACACACACCTGCAACTCCGAGGAGGACAGACACCTTCAACTCCCAGAGTTGGCCCTAGTATACCTTCAACACCTGCAGGCGTATTTTCTCATCCGCATCTACCTCCTGCCCGATATCGCCGAGGACCGCGCTTTCCGCCCTACTAAATCGAGCTTCGGCGCCGCGCACCGGCACCAGCACCAGAGAAGGGCGCTCGGACCTTCTGTGAAAAAAGAATTCTGAACCTGAGGGTTCTGAGTCTGAGTCCCCACGTTCTGACTTTTTCTTTTGCACCATGCCATCCGCCTCCCTCCATACGTCGAGTGCTCTCTGCAGGTGTTCGGTTTTGTAGCACTGCAAACTGCACCTCGGGTTGTTCTTCTCGAACTTCTGGGCCGAGTAGGCGCGGTAGTTCTGCAGCTGCGGCAGCACCCACGGGTCGGTGTAGGGGAGGACTTTTAAGACTAGCTCCTGCTCCGCAGCCGACAGATTCACGTCGAACGCCTGGGCGAAGGCGTCCGAGGCGGCCGAACTTTCAGAAGAACTTTCCGAAGAACTCCCCGCACCGACCGCGTCCCGCAGCGCGGCGAGCGCGGCTCGGAACCTGCGCAAATCCGAGGGGCTGACGTGGCTCGACGCGTTGCTGTGTTTCTCGTTGACTCCCCCCCCCTCCGGGGCCCGGAGGGCCTACGTTGAGAGGGCCTCCGTCGACTCCCTCCAGCACCTTCTTGCGCAGCTGCGAGCGCAAAAACACCTTCCGGATCATCGCGTCGGCGCCCTCATCTCCCAAAAAGGCCTTCGTCAGCGTGCGGGCAACACTGCCTGCCGTTATATTGGCCTGGCAGAAGTTCTTGGGCTCCAGCACGTTGATCTTCAGGCACTTAAACGGGTCTTGTTTAGGTAAACCGGCGTTGCTCTCGAAGCCGGCCACGTTGTGCGGGGAGGAGAGGATGTGCAGGAGCTCGTAGACGTCGTCTTCGCACCTCCGGACTCCAACAACAGGGTACGACCCCTGTCCGCTCGCGCGCCAGGACCAAAAGGACAGCGCGCCGGTGCGCTCGAGCAGGAAATCAGTTTTAAAATTCTCCCCTCCATGATCTGCAGCATCCAGATGCCCCCACACCACCCCGTCCGGTAATCTTGCCAACTCCGGAAAGCTCACGTCGACTTTAGCCCTGGTCATGTTCGCCCGCGCCCGCTCCAGAAAGATTTCGTTGTCCTCGGCGGTGAACTCCGACCCGTCCGTGCGCAGCTCCGCCAGGGGCTCGATCTTCCTTTCCACGCCGGTTGCGCTATATAAAGCATCAGGAGTAAGCTGCGCCAGCGGCGCGCAATCCCCGGCCCGGCGGGCGCGGGCGACGATCTCGGACAGCACTGGGTTGTCCGGGAACGCATCTATCAAACCGTCACTACCCTGCTGCCGCAGCCGCGCTTTCTGCCGCGCCAGCTCCGGCGGCAGCTTCACACTCGCGCGCCTGCTCAGGAAGCCGTGGACGTCGCCGCGGCGAAGGGATTCTAGACCTGTATCTACCTCCTCCGCCTCCTCCCCCTCTTCCGCGGCCTCCAGCGCCCCCTGGAAGACCATCCGCAGAATGCGGTCGAAGGCGCGCGGCGCCAGCGCGCGGGCGGTCAGGAGCTCTAACGTTTGCGCGCCGCCCCGCAACGCCCAGCCCTCGAGGTTCTCAGAACCGTTCTCTTCGAGGTTCTCTTCTAGTTGAAGTTCTACTTGGAAGTCAGCGCCCAGCTCGAATCGTTCTCCCCTGCTGGTTTTGCGGAAATACCCCCTCAAACCCCGCATCTCGGCGGCGCTGAGCGAGATCTTCCGATACCTGCGCTCCAGAATCTCCCGCTCATGGGGGTACTGGATGAACTGGTTGCAGCGGGCCACGATCTTGAGGACGGTGCAGCGGGCTCGATTTTCGTCGGAGTCTTCCTCGCCACCTTCCCGAGCGCCTCTGCTGGTCGTGCTGGTTAAGAACGTGGCCTTGTTCGCCTCCAGCCGGTCTTGCACGCGGGCGGCGAGGCGGTCTATCTCGGTGGAGGTTAAATCGCATGATACCTCGATACGGTGGTTCGATGCAGAACCCGAACCTTTGCCTCGCTCGATCTCCGCGTGCACCTCGGACGCCAGCCTGCCGAGCTCCAAGGCTCGGGACAGAGACTTGGTCAGACGCGGCTGCGGGGAGGAGGAAAAACCCGGACCGGAGGAGGAGGAGGAGTCCATCGAGAAATCGGAAGGGGAGGAGGACGCGGAGCCTGCGACGAGCTCCTCGTAGCTCCTCTCGTCGGTGCGCGCCGCGTCGAGTAGCGCTTTTGCGAGCAGCGGGTCGGGCTCGGCGTCTTCCTTCTCATATGTGTTCCCAAAGTTCTGAGAATTCCGACTATGCCGGTCCCCGTAGCCGGCGACGTTCTGCATTGTAGCTAATTTAGACGCCCAATTCGACGCCCGAGCGGAGTCCCGCTCGGGGATCTGCCGGGAAATCTCGGCGATCCGCGCCATGCGGGCCGGCCTGCTCATGTTGCGGATCACGCTGTCGTTACTTTCGGACACTATCCCGGTCCGCACCTTCTCCACCAGCGGGCTGCGACGCGAGGAGGCGGTCAAGGCCATCTCCCGGTGGAAGTCGGCCTTCTTCAGCAAAGGGTTCACGCGCTCGACGCGGGTCATGATCTATAACGGGCTTTAAGTATAATAATAGCTCTCAAACCGCACCTTAGTAGCTCGCGAAACCGAGAAATTCACAATTTCAAATCGTTCAAAACTAGAACACGCGGTTCCAAAAGAAGTCAGGAGTCAGAAGTCGTACCCTTGGTACTGGAACGGCAGTATCCGTCTCTGCACGATCGGGTTTCGCGCCTGAGCTGGGGCGGCCGCGGGCCCAGCGGGCCTCCCAGCTGGCGGCCCGCCCTCCTCCGCCTTCCCCGCGTTGAACAGAGCGCCAACACCGGTACCCAGCCCGCCCAGCCAGCGCGCCCAGCCGCCGACAGCATTCTGATCATTCTGATCATTTCCATTTCCATTTCCATTCCCATTCTCCTCTTCCGGGGGCACGTACACGGCCTGCTTGCCCTTGACGCCGTCCGGGCGGTTCACGCAGAAATCTTCGTACGGCCCCTTCTGGTAGTGCGCATAATGATTATCTTTCGGCACCAGACAGCCGCAGACGTAGCAGAAGTAGGTCTTGTTGCGGCACATCTTGCTGGGGCACTGCATGAAGTTGCACCCGGACTCCCGCTCCACAATCACCTCGCACACCGGACACCGTGCCCAGTTCTCGCGCGCGAGCAGGTCCTCGATGTTCGTCTCTTTTTGTTCTGCCGCCTCCTCGCAGCTTTTCCCCGCATGCGCGGGTTTCGCGCAGGCCGGGCAGAACTCCTCGCCGCAGTAAGGGCACTTCAAAGCCTCCTTCTCCGTGAGCGACACGATCACCTCCCCCTCGCACCTGACGTTCGGGCACGGCACGAGCCGGCCCGTCTTGGGCCGGAACTGCTTCACGCGAAAATGCAGGAACTTGTCCCAGAGCGGTTTGCCGGCCGCGGGGTCGTGTCCCAGTAGCCCGTCCTCGACGACTTCCGTGGACAGCGCTTTCCTGCATAAATCACCGCTCTCGTCCAGAACCGGGCAGCAGAGCTCGTCCTCCTGGACCTGTCCCTCGGTGATCTTGCTCTGCAGGAAGCCGAACCCACATTCCCGACACAAAAAGTGGGGGCACTGGTCGAAGAAGAGCAGGTCCTTGTCGGAGGGAAAGTCCTCGAAGCAGAGCGGGCAGGTCTTCGGCGGGGAACTTTGTGGCTGGTTTTGTGGCTGGTTTTGCTGCAGTTGTTTTGGAAGAGGAGGGCCCGGAGGGGGCGCGGAGGAGGAGGACGACGGGTCTCCACCACCCTCTCGAAATGGGTTGTTCGAATCTGAATTCCTCTGAGTCTCCTCTCGTTGTTCGGCTTGCTGTCTCGCCTCACGCTCTTTTTGTTCCCGCTCCCGCGCACGCAGGCGGTTCTGCGCGAGCCGGTCGTTGGTCCGCTGCGGGTCGAGTCCGAAGGCGACAGCTTTTTCTTGAGGTCTGGGATTCTTGAGAGTTGCTTCCTTTTCTTTGCTCCCATTCTTTCCCATCTTGCCCATCAGCTCCAGTCGCACACGCTTGTCAAAGCCGGCGAATTCCTCGTTGGCGTTTGGCGAGTCGTTCACTGCGCCAATGTCGAAACGTGGCGGCGCCAGCTGCGCCGCGTTTAACACAACGGTCTGTTTGGGCAGAAGTTTCGGCTCTTGCGCCCTTTGGTCGTTACTGCGGGCGTCACGGTTTTCGAACTGCATCAGCAGCCGCCGCTGTTCCTCGATGTCTTCGTTGGCTAACGCGTCTTCGTGCAGGTTTTCGTGCAGGTTCTCACGCGCCTCCTCTTCCCCCTCCTCAGCAAGCAGACGCGCGATTTCTGCGTCATCTGGTTCTGCGACGTGCTTTGCAGTGGAGGACACAGCATTCCCAATAGACGACACAGAATTCGCAGTAGACGACACAGCGACATTCTGAGAAGGATTCTTCCGGAAGTCCGCCAGCCGGCGCCGATTGCCGCCCGCATTCGTGCCCGCGCTCACCCTCTCGCGTTCAACCTCAGGCTCCTGTTCCGACTCCTCTGGCGCACTAAGCTTCCACCCCGCGATCCGCGCTCCCGGTTTTACGTCGAGCACGTATGCACTTTGGTTATTTTCCGCGACGACTTCCACCACCCTCGCCCGAATCCAGCTGCCCGTGGTTGCGGAGAAGTACTGGACTACGGAGCCGACCGAGAATTTACAAGATGTGAGTAACTCCTCTGTTCTTAGTTCCGTCCTAATTGGGACCCCATCCACGGCCAGTTCAGCCGCGAGCCGGGCGGCCGTTTCGGCGTCGCCGGCCCGGATAGCCTCCTGGAGCCTTCCGGCGGTGGCGGCCCAGTGCGACAAACAACCGCTCACCGAAGGACCGGAGGCCTGGGCATTGCCGGAGGCCTGGGCATTGCTGCCAGTGCTGCCACCGCTCGAACCCTGCATGCTAGCACCGACCTACTTGAATTTAGTGTGACACTTGACACCGTGACCCCAGTCGAAGCTGCGTCTCTCAGAGCGCAGCCGTGCTGACTAGAACTTCTGTCTTAACGCGAGATTGTTGCAGAGATTATCGCAAACTTATCGCAAACTGCCAGAACAAGTCCACACCAGCACCACACTAGTGATCCAAATTCAGGAGAGACACGAATCCAAATTGTACACAACGTACTCACAAACCTACGCAAAATTCAACAAGATTCTTCGAATCCGAAACCCGAGCATCCCACAGACTCCAAGTTAATTTCAAAAGCATTCAGTATAGCGACATAAAACGAGACACGTAACCAGACATAACGACATAAAACCGTAAACGAGACAGGTAACGAGACATAGAGACACAACACGATACGCGAGAAATATGCAAATGCCAAATACAGTAAATGAAGTCCCGACTCTGAAATCTGCTTCCACCTGCCTAGAACGCTGCGCCCGCCTTTCCCGCGGGCCTCGCCCGGTTCTTGCGCGGCGTCAGGAACTCGTCCTTGTAGCTAGAGATGTACGCCTTCAGCACGCCAAACCGGGGGTCATCCAAATCGGCACGCTTGAACGGATAGAGATGCACGGGCGTGGAGGAGGACTGTTAGTTTTTCGAAATTCAATCCAGAGGCTGACCGATTCAATCAATGAAATTCAAATCCCAAGTTCGGAGACTACTTGGAAAGGTTACCCACCAGAATTCACTTTCACGTCGTTTAGTACGAAATTGCACCAGAATCATTACACGCTTGACAAAGCCTTTCCAAGTAAAACTGTTTCAAAACAATACCCTCGCCGACGCGACGTCGGACGACTTCCTGCCGGTGCTAATGCACCCCGCCGTGCGCGCGCTGAAGACCTCGGTGTGGGCGGGGACACCGAGGAGATCCTTAAATCCCTGCTCCGTCCGGAAGGACCTGACTCCGTACTTCTGGAAGAAGGAGTTCGCGCGCACAGACGTGCCGGCAGCTGCCCTCACCAGCGGCGTCGGCGCGACAAACACCCCAGACGACACACCGCTCCCGTAGAGCTGGTTGCTGCTCGCGTAGTGACCCTGGAACTTGGGCGCCTCGCGGAGCTCCAGGATGCGGGGCTCCATTTGGTCAAGGAATTCTTGGAATTCGTGCCAGACGAAGGGGCTCTTTTCGAGCTCTTTTCAGCTGTCTTGGGTCAATCTGCTTGCAGTTTTAGCACTTTTCAGGGTTTCGAGCTGATTTCTTCTCTCGGAATCTGCACACGACGACTATAAAACAGACTGTTTAGCACCCTCGAACTCCTTATGCGAACTGACCGCGAACACCCCAACATCCACTCCTTCGTCCCACCGGACCTGTCGAGACACTCCTGTATTCTCTACGAGTCTACTAACTCCCAAAAGTGCGTAATTCAATTCTCAAAAAGTAGTAAGTACCTACAAGCATACTAAGTACCCTCCGCCCTGGTCGTGCCCAGGATTCTGCCGCGTTCCTGAATGAACCCGCTCACCATCTCCCTTAGCGGCTCCATCTCCTTCTGGTCCTCCTGCAGCACCCCAAACTCGAGGCCCACGTACAGAAAGTGCTTGAAGTTGTAGTTCAGATGCCCCGCCGCCTCGCTCTCCACCAGCTCCTGGAAGTGGTGGTAGTACACGTGCGCGTACAGGCGGAAGAACCTTTTAAATAACACCGACACGTTCTTCTTGAAGGCGGCCGGGAAGGCGACGTGGGGATCAATTGGAAAAAGTTGCGTATCGTTGATCTTGTCGTCCGCCCACACCAGACACGTTTTGAAGTACTCCGGAGCGGGGAGGCAGACAGGCTCCACATTCGCGCTGGCCGACCACAGCCACTCGAAGTTCGCGCCGGCGGTCATCTTGGGGCACGTCTTGCACGTGCACAAATGCTGGATGCACCCAGCCAGCAGGTTCAGCTCGTCGAAGATCTCCACTATCTTGCTGGCCAGCCACTCGGACTCGTCGACGCCCGGGGGGCACTTGACCTCCTCGACCAGACAGGCGGAGCCGAGCGTGTTTTGTTTGGATTTCTCCACCAGCCGCTGGAGCGTGGTCTCGCCCGCGGTTGATGTTCCCGCATTTCCGCTTCCTCGGTTGATGTTGCTCTCGGACCGGGGGTTGCGGGGGATCACGAGGGAGTTCTCCTTCGACACCGCCGGGTTCACCGGGTGCGTGTAGTGCTGGAGCGGATTCATCGTTCTCTGCCACTTTTGAGACCGTCACTTCAAATTCAGAAGTTCAGAAAACTTGTTCTCGAGAAGGGTCTCGGTGTTGAAGAATCATTCTCGGCACCCCCAAGTACTTAACGCCTCGGTTGGGATTTTCTCTCGGTTCACGGACTCCATCGAGCCCAGACGAGCGCGACTCTGTGGATCAAGGAATTTGACGGAATTCTGTACAGGGATCATAAAAGACTGTTGCAAAAAAATGTTTCGTGTGATAGCACTGTGTGATAGCATTATGCTAAGCAAATGCTAAGCAAATCGGTGTTTCCAGAATCCAAACTGACGGTGGTAAGTACTCACGGTGGTGACCTCTGCTTCTTCCGATATAATCTAGGCAAACCAGTGGCGCTAAACCGCAAACTGTGAACGCAGAAGTGCAGA
>JACKZZ010009016.1_pt1 | contig 17356 bp, 19 predicted proteins | sample 8027871 | NCBI WGS metagenome assembly JACKZZ01 (sample SAMN15724774, study PRJNA655200) | protist metagenome | isolation source: fluorescence activated cell sorting (FACS) single amplified genomes of... | place: USA: West Boothbay Harbor, Gulf of Maine | collected 2000-07-19
GGTAAGGTCAGTCACAGTTTTTAATACTTTTTATTTTAATTGCAAATTAAATAACATATTTAAAAATAGAAAAAATTATGGTAAGGTCAGTCACAGTTTTTACTACTTTTTATTTTTACCTACACATTCAATAACATTTTTAAAAATGATAAAAAAGTATGGTAAGGTCAGTCACAATAAATTTTCAATAATAAATAATTAATAAAATAAATTAAATATAATTATTTATTATATTTATGAACAAGTTAGATGTCGGTAATTTGTTGTCAGCATTAGATAACGAACATAATAATTCTATTATGAAATATACATCAAAAAAATTAAACAAAATTAAAAATGATATATTACAACAAATACAATTGCCTAGAGAAATATTAAAGTCATATCACAAAAAATTGAAAGAATATAGATATTGTGGGGAATTATGTGATTTGCAAGATGGTTATTATATAAGATGGGTATCATTAAAAGATCCCGATAAAGTTAAATTAACAAACGGTGCTCATATTTTAGATGTTTTAATAAAAAATGAAGGTGCACAAGTTTTATGTAAAAATAATAGAAATAGAATATTTCAAATAAAATTTGACGAAGTAATTATATTTCAAAAATATAGTCAGCAAGAAAAAATATTATTAGGAGTTTTAGATTATTTGGATAAATAATATAGTAGTAATAATCATAATGAATATACCAAAAATAAATAAAAATAATAAACACAAATTTATATTTTTATTTGATTTAGATGGAACTATTCTATCTGAAAGAATACACCAACAAGTATATGAAGACGCACTTAAAACATTACACCCCAATTTATCATTTTCATGGGAAGAATATCTAACGGCGTGTAATGAAAAAAAATATAAAGGGAGTGTTAGAGAATATTTATTTCAAAACAAAAATTTGACAAGAAACCAAGCAAACGAAGTTAGAGTATTAAAAACTAAAAATGTGGTTGATACCGAGCGTGAAATAATTTTTATGGATGGATTTGAGAATTTATTTAAAAAGATAAAGGAACACAATATAAATTGGGCTGTTGTAACTAATGCTCCAGAAACATATACAAATTTTGTAAGAAAAAACAGTGATTTATTGAATTCAACTACGCAATGGTTGCCAAGAGAAAAATATAAATTAGCAAAACCAAATTCAGACCCCTATGATACTGCAGTCCGACTATTTAAAAAGCCGCCAGAAAAATATATAATAGGATTTGAAAATTCAATAAATGGTATAAATGCAATAAAACAGGTAGCAAATGTAGTATTTGGATGTTACAAAGAAAGTCATTGTCAAGAATGTAAAGATATTATATTATTTAAAAATTATAATGATATTATTGATACGATATTTCAGGAATAAATATCTTGAGAACTATATATATATGACAGATAAGCCAAAAAAATTAGCAATTGTGTTTGACATGGATGAAACATTGGGATATTTTACACAAATAGGATTTGTAATAGAACAGTATGAGAATTTTACAGGTAAAATAGTAACAATAGAAGAAGCAATGGATGTATTGGATTGTTATCCAAATATATTTAGACCGGGTGTATTACATACTTTTAATTATTTAAGAAATCAAAAAAAGAAAAAACCACATATAAATGTGTTAATGTACACAAATAATATAGGACCAAAACAATGGGCTCATACAGTTAGACGAGTAATAGAGAAAAAAATAAATTATAAAATATTTGATAGGACAATATGTGCTTGGAAAGTAGGAAAAGATACGTATGAACAATGCAGAACAACACATAGTAAAACATATGAAGATTTAAAAAAATGTGGTAGTTTGGGGGATAATGATAAAATATGTTTTTTTGATGATTTAGATCACCCAGACATGAAACACAAAAATGTAGATTATAATGAATTAACAAAATATAAGTATTATTACAAAGTAGATAAAATATTGCATTTATTTTTTAAATCCAAAATAAGTAAGAATATAAGAAATAAAGGTGCTTTTATTAAAAAGTTTAAATATGAAGCACAAACAAGTTGGTTTCAAAAATATTTAAATGTTAAATTAAAAAAAAAATATGATAACAAAAATATTTTGAGAGCAGTTCGTAAATTTTTAAAAAATAATAAATTTAAAATATCAAAAAAAAGAAGGAAAAAAAGTAGAAAAAATAAAACGAAGAAAAATAATTAAACTTCAAAAACTTCAACATAATCGCTTGCATTTTCATTGGTTTTATCACGACATCCATAAGCACAATATGATATTAAAGCTATATAGACGATAATGCACGTTATAAATAGAAATATATCTAATTGAGACATCATTATACATAAAAAAAAATAATATTTAAATATATTTAACAGGTTTAAATATTATTTTTTAATTAATAGTATAATGGTTCATTGGGTTTATATTTTACGTTGTACAGGAGACGCTTGTGAAAATACAAGTAAAGGACATAATGATAAAATTTATGTTGGCGAAACGACCAGACTATATACAAGGTTAAGAGAACATACCGTAAGAAGTGTAGGTTCTTACACTACAAGCGAATTTTATCCCAATAGATTAATGGGGTTATATAGAGCTTCAAATGATTATTTACTATTGGAGGGCGACACAATTGCCCATGATATGTATAAAACTGGTTATTTGGATGAAAATAAAAATGATACAAGAAAATTAGAAAATACAATAACAGAAATGTATATGCAAGCGATGGGTCCAAAATGGAAAAGTGTTTATGGTGGAAAATACCATAATGGTTATAGACCCCACGATAATCCTGGAGAAGAAGAAGAGTTTAACAGACCATTTTGCAATTGTAAAATACCTGCTGATATTATGGAATACAACGATAAAGTATATTGGCGTTGTTCGCGAAAAAATATTTGGGACAAATTGCGCGAATATATAGTATATGAATTAGAATTAGAGTTACAAGATATAGTAGAACCCTGTGATTTTTATCAAGAATATAATGAAGGTGAAAAATTTAAATGCGATGACCTAATTTATAATCACCCACGCAAAAATATATTTCAGACAGGAAAGTGTTTGGTTAATTTAGATTCCGACGATGATATTTAACACTTACAAAAATAATATTTAACTATATTTAAAATATTATTTTTTGTGTTTAATAGAAATAAATATTATGATATAATGTTGTATATGAATAAAGTATTAATTGTGTTGGGTTTTATAATAATAGCTGGTATATATTTTTATGCACAACGTGATATTAAGGAACCAATGACAGACAAAAAATCAGAATTTATAGCAAGCTCTAAATTTGCTGGAGCAAAAAATGGTTATGTTTTTAAAATGGATTCGCAGGGGTTGGGGTATTATTTAGACCGTAAATCCACATTTTAATGTATATCCGGGACAATCATAAAGCAATTCTTTATAAGGAGCGGGCCAAGTATCACACGCTCTATGTCCTTCTTTTGTAGAATGTTCATTTTTTGAACCACAATGAGGACATTTAACTCTTACACCACCATTTTTTACATCCATATAAATCACTATTGTTTTTTTTAAATTCTCCCATTCTTCATCGGTTCCTTTAAATTGTTTATTGTGGATACCAAATCTATAAGGCATTATAATTAAATTTATTAAATAATATTTAAATAGGTTCAATTTATATTTTTGTGGATCCAACCAATTTTTTAGTGCTATGAACATTATCAATAAATTCAGAAAATGAAGTAGATAAAAGAATAAAAGTTCCGGCAGTAAAGGCAACAGATTTATGAGTTTTTGTTAATTGGAAGGGGTAAAAAGGATTAAAATATAAAAGCAATATGACAGCAGTAATAATTTTAAGATAATAAGTAACATATAGTAAATAAGAATCTGCATAATCCCAGATATGTAATTTACTTAAAGCAAAAAATATATACCAAAAGTAAACAAGAATATTATAAATACCTAACATTTATAATATTATAATAAAATAAAATTATTCTTCTTTTTTTAAGTTATCTTTATATACTTTTAATTCTCTAGCGCTAGCATCAGTTGCGTCAGTATATTTCGGCATCCAAAACTTAGGAATAGTATGGCCCTGATTGGGGTAATGTTTTTCAAAAATAAGCCTATAATACAATTGTTCTAGTGTGGTAGGTATGTTATGTTCAATTTTATTAAGTTGAATTAAATTATTGATAATTTGGTGAGGTTCTTTTCCCGGAAGTAATTCATCAAAATGTTTTTTAATATGATTTTGTAAAATATGATGCCAACTGTTAGTAACTTTACTAACACCATCACTAAATGCTTCTTTGGTTCTCCAGAGAATAGAATCGGGTAGCAATTTATCATTGGTAGAATAAAAAGCTTTTCTTAATAGAAATTTTTCTTTAACAGAATGATTTTTGGGTTGTTTAAAGAAGTAATTTCTGATATAAATAGGAATAGAAAGGTAACATTCAACAAATTCTCTATCAAGAAATGGTGTTCTAGGTTCTAATCCGTGAGAACTTATACTTCTATCTGAACGAAGAACATCATAGAAATGAATATTTTGTAGTAAACTTTTACATTCTTTGTCAAATTCAATCATATCCGGACAGTTATAGAAATACATATACCCGCCAGTTAATTCGTCACTTCCGTCACCATTAAATATTACCTTTGAATCAGTTTGTTCTTTAATATATTTACATATTAACCAATTAGGAACGCTAGCTCTAACGGTGGTAGTATCATAACTTTCAATATCATATATAACTGTTTCAATTGCGTCAAGTAGTTGTTGTTCGGATAGACAAATTTCGTGATGTATGGTTTTAAGATGGTCTGCGACAATTTTGGCGTGTTTAAGGTCATCAGAACCTTTTAATCCAATGGACCAAGTATGAAGTTCATTAATGCCGTAATGTTTTCTGACAAGAGCTGTGATTAAACTACTATCTAATCCGCCAGATAATAAACATGCGACGGGTCTGTCAGTATTTTTAACTCTTTTTGCCACAGCTCTTTCAAGACTACTTCTAATTAACCTGCAAGCCATATTGTCATTTTTAATAGTTTTATTAACAGAGATGTTGGTATTAAAAAATTCCTTATTATAATTTAGGTTCCAATAGCCACCTCCACCATACCAATAACCATTAGAAATCCAGTTGTATTCAGATAAAGTGCCCGGATAGAATTGTATATTGTGATGGGGTTTATCTTTTGAGTATTCTTCAATTTGTTTCATTTCAGAAGAAAAAATTAAGGTATCTTTTTGTTTAGAGTAAAATAAAGGTCTGATACCAAATGCATCCCTAGCAATAAAAATTTTTTGGGCGATTTGGTCATAAAGAACAAATGCGTATACGCCATCAAGAATAGTTAAAGTGTATTCCATACCATATAATTTGTACATACGAATAATAATTTCACAGTCAGAACCAGTTGTATTATCAACATTAATAACCTGATGTAATTCTTTCCAATTATATATTTCTCCATTACAAATAAGAGTGCAATCATCAATACAAATAGGTTGGTCAGAAGTATTTTCTTTATATCCATTGATAGCTAATCTATTAAAGCCAAACATAAGAAATTTATCTTCATAAAATTTGAAAGAAGATTTTTCGGGTCCCCTACAGTTTAAGGATTTAACGGTTTTAGTTACACTATCGCTATCTGAATGATGATTAAGAGTTGCGAAAATACCACACATATAAACTTTAATGTAAAGTTTTATTTATATTATATTCTTTAATATATATAATGCAAGATACTTTTTACTGCCAGCAAGACCGAACAGAAGAATTAAGTAAACGTATGTTTTCAAGAAATGTGCCAGATGTAAATATGGAGACGGCATATTTTGACAGACCAGCCCATACAAGAAAGATAACAATGCCAATATTAGATTGCAAGAAGAATGATAAGGGGGCATATTATTCAACATATAATACAACAAATTTTAATCCGGGGACATCTGCCCCATTTAGCGGGTATGCTACAAATGTAGATACAGAATCAGATTTATTTTCAAGAAATTACATGTTAGAAGATTGTGATGAACATACATACGTTCCTGGGAGTAAAAGTGATTTATATGATAATGAATATTTAGTCGTGGGAAGAAAAGTGAAAGATCCCCATCAGGAATTACAAGTGGGAAATGGTTTCAATAAATTTAATCCAAATAAATGTAAATTAGGAAAACAGATGTTTGGTAATCATACTAGACAACAAAGAATGGATATAGAATTCAAAAAATAAATAATAATATAATTTAATGGATATGTCATTAAATTCTATGAATAATTTGAATTTACAATATTTAACAAATTCAACAACATTGAGGAGATATAATAAAATGAAAGATGTCACATTACATTATACAGAAGAGGATTTTATGTTTTATAGAAAAAGGATATTACATTTAACAAAAGAAATGTTAAAGGGAAATAAATCAGAAAATGAGGGGATAAACGAGGGTTTTAATAATTTTGTAAAATTATGTATTCATGATTTGAAATTTGTAGATAAGAAAGATATAATACAGGAGGAATATAAAGAATTTGAGGAGCCAAAGTCCCTATTAAAAGATATAGATATGAAGGAGGAGAATAAGAAAATAATGCGTAGGAAATCTCTCCCAGGTCCAAAGACAATAGGTGATTTTTTAAAAGTAAAAAAGAAGAAAGATAAGAAAAATATGAAATTACCACAGAAGAAAAAAATAGATATAAAAAATCCAGAATTAAAAAATAAAGGATTGGTAAATAGAAAAATCTAACCGATATATAACAATGGCAAAAAGAACAAGAAAAAGGAAAAGAAAGACAAGAAGAAAGAAAGTGAAGAGTAAAAAGAGATACAAAAAGCGCACGAAGAAAGCAAAAATAATTAATTGTGCACCAAAGAAGAAGAAAGTATTGTCGTTTACTTGTTACACACCTAAGAATTTATTGAAATTGAAAAAGTTATGGAATATGAAACATCCTGGAATGAAAATAAAGACAAATAAGCCATACGATATATGGACAAATTTAAGAGATAATATGGATAATGTATGTGGGAGGGAGAATTGTTGGTTAAACCAACAATTTGTGAAGGAGAATGTAAGTTCAAAAATGTTTAAAGATACATTTAGACCATATTCACCAAAAAAATGGAAAAGAAAACCAGACGAATGGTTGACAAGTATAGATGTAATAAATGTGATGAAACAATATGAAAGTTATGATAAAAGATTTGAATTTATAGGACCATCACCAATAGATTATAATACACATACATATGGTGGAGAATGCGTATGGGAGGAATTATGTAAATTTAATTTAAGTGATAATATAAAGAAGAAGAAGACAAAGGTGGGTGTAATATTTAATTTAGATAAACATGATCAGCCGGGGTCACATTGGGTGGCAGTATTTTTAGATATAAAAAAAAATAAAATCTATTATTTTGATAGTTATGGAGATAAAACACCAGGAAGAATAATGAAATTTATAAGGGATATTCAATCACAGGGATTAGAATTACGAAGAAAAATAAAATTTTCAGAAAATAAAACAAGACATCAATATAGTAATTCTGAGTGCGGAATGTATTGTATTCATTTTATAATAAGGATGGTGAAAGGTGATAGTTTTGAAAAGCATCAAAAAAAACAAATATCAGATAATAAGATGAAAAGATTAAGAAAAATATATTTTAATCAAACATAATTAAAAGCAAATTGTTTATTTATATATGGATAATGAAAATAAACAATTATTGGGAGAAATGGTGGAGTTGATGATAGCTGAGAATTCAATGAAAGATCCAAAAGCAGTTATGATATTTTTAAACGATAGAAGTAAATATTACTGGGAGAGAAAGCCTAGTTATTATAATATAAATGAAATAAATAAACAGATATTAAACGACTGTTATAATTACATGAGAAAGAATAAAGAGAATAGAGTAAGAGAAAAAATACCAGAGAATAAGATGGTTCCATTATATACAGGAATAAAAGAGAAAAATTCAGATTTTGATGCGATGTATAATGCGTATAAAGAAGATTTTAAAAGGGTGAGTGAAGGAAATAAACCGAAGGCAATAGATTTTAGTGCGGAAAGTGGGGATTTTCCATCGGCAAAAAAGATGGACGATTTATTATCACAAACCTTAGAAGATAGAGAAAAAGAATTGAGAAATATGCAGCAACATTATAATAAAGATAAAGAAAAAGCAGAGAAATGGCTAAGTAGTGAAACAATTGATAATGAGAGTGTGAATAATAGTGATCCTCCGAAATTAGTAATACACGATGGGGGGGAAAGAGAAGAGAAGAAAGTGAGATTTGCAATATCACCAGAAACAACAAATCAAATTCAGAACAAAATGATATCACCAAATATAAATAGTATAATAGGTAGAATGAAAAAGAAAGATAATTCAGAAGACATGAAGGAAGTAATTAATATCTTGAAGGAGATATTAACAACACAAAAAGAAATGTTGGCATTAATGAAAACTAATCAATCTGTCGCTGAACAATCTTAGTGGGGTCTTTAGCACTTCTTTCAATTCGGAATAGTAATTGAGCAGGAGGGGCTTTTGGATTAATTAATGCTCTTTCATAACTATCTTTATCATATATTCTACCCACACTGGGGTCGGCATTATCTGGTCTTAAAATATAATTAATACCAGCTAATGTAATTTCTTGTCCTTCCCAGTTTTGTTCTTTTTGGTTCATTTTAGAAACAGAATCGGTAGAGTCTTGAGAAATATTAGGTTTGGTAACAAATCGTTTACTGACAGAACCATAATCATAACATAAAATTTCATCGGAGGAATGAATGTTACAATCAATAGCAGAACTTTTAATTTCATTTAATATTTCTCTATTGATTTTTTGTTTAAGTCTTGATATTTCCCATAATGTTTGGTCAGTGGTTACGGGAGTAATTTTATCAATTTTACTTCTATCAAATCGTCTGATTTCACTATTAAGCTTAGGGTCTCTATCTTTTTTGTTTTCAGCTTTAGGGTCACCTTTAATTTGTTTTTGAGAGAATTTCATTATATATAGATAAACAGTAACATTTCTTTCATCAGTGGGTAAAGCTTGATGACTACATATACGAACGGCTCTACCAATAACTTGTTCAGTTCTAACAGGATGCCAATAAGGTTCCATAAGATGAACAAATCTAACATTTTTGAGTGTAATACCTTCAGCACCACTAGCAGTAATCATAATAGTTTTAATAATACCCCCATCATTATTATTTTTTTGTATGGGATTTAGACTATCAGTAATAGATTTTGGAACTTTATCCCAATCGCCATTAAAAATATTTCTAATGATTTCTTTTTGTTCAACATCTTCTGTTCCAGTATATAAAGAATAACAATTTTTGGTTGAAACATCTTTTAAATCAGTTACTATAGACCATTCACCTTGACTGAACGCAATTTTAAATTCAACCCATCCGTTGGCTTCTAGAACGGCACCCATAAGTCCTACACCTTCAAGAGTTCTAAATTGAGAATATAATAAGTGACTTCCATTATCTTGCATGTTTCTTAAAATTTCAAGGAATTTAGGACTATATTGTTTTAGAGCCCCGGGTTTTAAATATTTTTCAGGGTCGTCTTTTAAAGCCTGCATGGCTTTAGCTATTCGTTTGTCATATGATTCATCTGTTTTTTCATCATTTTCCTTTTTTAGCTGGTCAATATCATCTTCTTCGTATTTACCATCCAAATTTTTGACGCGAACAACAGCTGAAGTATTATCAACAATATCTTCATCAATTTTGCCATCTTTAATAGTGTCATCTAGTGTTTTACCTCCATTGGGTAGTGGTCTAGGTATTTCATTAGGAAAGACAAAATTACATGCGACTCTGGAAAATATTTTATAAGTAGAAGATGCTTGATCAAAAACACCCTTCATTTTAGCTTGATTTTTTTCTTGAGTTCTTTCAGTATTTCTTATTTTAGTATATTCTTTTAATTGAAAATCACTCATTTCAATAGGAACCTCAATGACATCAGTCGGGTGTGTAATTTCAGGTAATAACTCTTTTAAACTTTTGAAATAAGAAGTTAAACCTAGGATTCTTCTTTTAAATTTGTTTTTTTCAATCATATTGCCTGTATTAGGGTCAATAAATTGTGCGTTAAATTCATCAAACTCATCGGGTAAAGCTTTATGATTGGATTGTTTAATATTACCAACAATTTCAATGTTTTCTTTTGATAAAACTTTTTTAATGATTTTTAAAAAATCTTCATCATTTAATTTACTATTATCATCATATTTCATACCATTATAATCATTGCCTTTAGAAGGTGCGTTCATAAAACCAAAAGGATTGCGTGTAATAGTTAGAACATCACTACCCTGTGATTTAGTTTTGAAATCAACATAATCTACAATTTTTATTTTTTTTAGAATACTATCAATTTTACTTCTAGATAGTTTTGATTTATTTTTCGGTTTAATATTAAGTGTGAAAGTTTTTATATACCCCCTTAATAAATTAAAAAGAATACCAATTTCATTTGGATAATTAATAACAGGCGTTCCGGTTAATAAGATAACTCTACAATTAGTAGCTGATAATAATAATTCATATAATTGCATAGATAAAGATTCTTTACCTTTAGCTTTTAATTTAATTTTATTAACAATTCTACTGACAAAATTGTGTGCTTCGTCAATAATAACGACTTTATTATCAAAATAATTATTTTGATTATCAATTCTAGCTTCTTGTTCAAGAACTTTAAGAGAGCTTTTTCTTAGACCATTATAATTGATAAATTGATATTTTGCCATAATCATTTGTTCAATCTGAATATCAAGTTCTTTTTGTTTAGTAGCGGGTAATTTATGATAATTACTTTTCTTTTTGTTATCAACAAAAAAAGCGCCTTTATTTTTCATGATTGTATCAACTGGAATATTTAAAATTTCAGACATAGCCGTAGCCTGAACGTCATTTTCATATTTAATGAATTCCCAGAATTGATTAGTTTTATACATACTATCGCCACAAAATTTAATTTCATTGAAATAGTTAGATCTTAAAGATGCTGGCGTCATAACAATAACTCTATTTTGACTTTTTAATCCTTCGGCAATAGCAATAGAACCACAAGTTTTACCCGCACCCAAACCGTGATATAACAAAAGTCCTCTATATGGAGTATATAAATTTAAGTAGTCTCTAATAATTTGTTGATGTATCATTAACTGGAAGTCACCTTTATTAGTTCCACATTCGGGTTTATCTTGTGAAGATAATTTTTTTTTATATGGTTCAAATAAACGATTAATAAAATTTACAAAAATGCCCCTGTTAGGTAAATAGTATAAATCTTTTTTTGGTTTTTCAATTCTTTTTTTAGATTTACTTGCTAGTCGTTTTCCTATTGCTTTTTTACCTAATACAACTTGAGAAGCTGGAATTTCAAGTAAAACTCTAGAATATTTACTTCCTTTAGGTTTTAAATTAGTTGTAGTAATAGTTCCCTTACTTACTACTTTAGATAATTTAGGAATTTTTTCCTCTTTGATTGATGAAGACTTTAATTTTAATCTCTTTTTTGTTTTTTTTGGTTTAATAATTATTTTTTCTGGTTCGTCAGAAACTTCTTTTTGTATTTTTGGTCTTATTTTTTCAAACCTATTAGATAAGAATTCTCTAAAAACACTTGCATTAAATTCTGTAGTTCTACTTTCATCACGAACAAATCCTGGTCTTGAAAAAGTAACAGTAAAAGTTTTTTTTGATTGAGGTGTATTTTTGGTTTTTAACTTTTCTAAAAGTCCGGACATCTATAAACAAACTGTATAAAAAAGTTTTAAATTTATAATTAGGTAAATAATAAGATTTAATTATATTATTTTATTATATAATGAAATCTACATTTTTGAATATATCAATAAATGGCAATAAGGGCAATAAACCAAAACCGTGGTCTAAACCACCACCACCAAAAAAAGAAAAATTTAATTTTTTAGATAAATCTCCATTAATCAAACATATTGAAAGAGAAATTATTCGCAAACATGGTGATAATATTTTTCGCGATGAAGAATTTGAACAATTTTGTTTAAATAAAAAATAATTAAGTCATTTTTTCATAGCCAATTTTACAGGCACTCTGTTCTGCTTTCTTTTTTATTTTATGTTTTGATGAACCTAAAAATAAAAATATGTTATTTTCAATATTTGTAAGCCACCAATTGATTTTATCTACAACTGACATAGATACACCATTATCTTCTAAATCTCCAATTACAACAGAATCTTTTTTAGTTAGCCCGTGTGAATCTTGACCAATACACAAAAATACACCCATATGATATCCGGAATCTTCATCCCATTGTTCTAATTCCATATATATAGGTGTTACCTTAAATGCTTTTTGTAACACAACTTGTAATCTATTTTTATAATTATCATCTGTTTGTAACAACTCCATCCAATTAACATGTTGATCAAATATACTTTCTACAAAAATTTGTGCCATTTGAAAACCCGGTCCAGTAACAAATAAATTTCCAAACCAATTTTCTTCGTCTTTTATTTGTATTTTATTATAGTCTAAAAATAATGCTCCCAAAAATGCTTCAAATAAACATCCTAGTTTTTTCAAATTTGTTCTTGTTTTCTTTTCTTCGGCATTTGCTGACATAATATACCATCTATTTAATCCCATCTCATATGCCATTTTTCCAATTGATTCATTTTTTACCAATGCTATTTTTTTTTCTGTCATAAACCCTTCATTTTCTTTAGGAAATCGTCTATACAAATAATATTTTGTAATTGCTTCTAGTATTCCATCTCCCAAAAATTCCAATCGTTCATTTGATTTTGTTTTCAATGTCATACAATTATTCGGTCTATCTGCTATAATAACACCATTAGCTTCATTTTCTATTTTCGGTCTTTTACAATATGATTTATGAATAAAAGCTCTGCGATATAGTTGGAAATTATGAACCTTGGTTTTAGATTCTGGTATGCCATATTTTTTTAAAATATCGCATATCTGGCTTTCATTTATTTGAAGATTATTTGAATTAAAGGGATTGAAAATAAGTTCTTCATCGTCTTGTTTAACATCTCCGTCGTTTATGATTTCTTTATCTACTACACTACTCATTATACTTATATTAAGAGTGAAGTCTTTAATATGCTTTTTTAAATGTTTAGGTTATATATATGGCATCATTAGAAACACCAAAAATTAAAAAACAGGAAAGAAATTGTTCATATACACACGAATCACTTGTCGCTAATTATGAAGGAGAACAAGTAGTTAATATTCTAAAAAACTTAAGAACAAGTTTATATAATGATAGTCGGTTGGGTGATTATTTGTCTGATGATACACAGAATGGTTGGCAAGGGTTTGAATTATTTCAAAATAGTATAATGGGAAAAAATGCGTATTTAACATATGGTAGAAAGTTACCGGGGAGATTTCCTTTAACAGAAAATGTTGGTATGTCAAGAACAACAAGTGAGGCGAAACAAGCAGGAGAAACCGCAAAACAGTGTTCTTATGTCGTTGGTGATTTTCATGAGAATGCAAAAAAAAAAAAAGCAAAAGCAGGATATAATAATGAACGGACAGTAAGTGATTGGAAACCCGCAAATTTTGTAGATGAAGATAAATTTACTTGCTGGTTGTGTAGCAAGCCTTTGTGGGTTGGCCCGAATGTATTAACACCGCAAAGTGAACATAAAAATCCGTGTTATTTAATGGCTGTTACTAATGCTGGATTAGCAGCAACTCGTAGAAAAAAACATCCAAACTCGGTTGAACAACCTGGGCAGAAAAAAACTTCAAAACAGTATTCAGTGGAGGGATTACCCGAAGAATATTATGAAGGTCAACCAGATATATTAAAACAAATAAGAACATGGAAATTAATGGTTCGTGGAGAAGGAATGGCTTGGTCACACGCTTATTGTAATAATTGGAAATCACAAACACCTTTTATGTCATTAAGACATACTCAGGATAATAAATATATGTATATAATTGAATATTCAAATATAAGAGAATTTGTTCAAGGGCTGTGGAATAAAGAAAAAGGAGAAGATATGCCGACATCAGTGAAAAATTTTCGTCAAACTGATGAAGGAGAAAAACAATTTTTCATGGAACATGAAAAACAAACAGCAATAAATAATATAATAAAAAGATTAATACCTTTAGTTTGTTTATTAAATCAAGGAAATGATATTCATGATGATATGTGGAAATATTGTAGTGATATAATAGGAAAAAAAGATAAAACAAAAAGGAGTATAACAAATATATTAAGAGATTCAGATTCAAGGCTATCAATAGAAACTCGTATATTTCAAAATTGTACAAGAATTTTGGCTGCGGGAGCATGTACGAAGGGTTCAAATATTGGTAAAGTAGCGTCATCAGAAGAAGATAGAGGTGAAATGATTAAAAATTTGTTAGAACAATTATTTGGTACATTAGAGAATATCCAGGAGGAGGAAGAGGAGAATGAGGAGTTGAATGAGGAGTTGAATGAGGATGTATTATTCGGTAAGTATATTGAAATAGAAGGAAATTCCCATGCTCAAGAAATGGCGCCGGAATTGGTGGAACAAGAAACGCCAAAAAGAAAGATCGCTGAGAAAAGACACGCGGAAACAACAGCAGCAGCATCTGGAACTACTATATTTACAACAAAAAAAAAACAAAGCAGGCTGAAAGAAAAGTACAGCAAACTTCCACACCCAACTTCCGGTGCACCAAAAGAAGAAGGAGGTGGAAGAAAAAGGAGAACAAAAAGAAAAACAAAGAAAAAACGAAGAACAAAAAAAAAGAAAACAAGAAGAAAGAAAAGAAAACGAACAAGAAAGAAAAGAAAACGAACAAGAAGAAGAAAAAGATCATAAATACTTATCTAAACCAAAAATTCTATTTCGTTCATCAAACCCTTCTTGTGCTAGTTTTAAAATCCGAATGGTTTCATTAAGATGTTCTTCAAGAAATAGAATATATTGACAAATAGCATCACAATTATTGACAAGTTTTAACATTTTGAATTTAACAGGGAAGTTTATAGTATTTAATTGTGTGGTGAGATTGTTTCTAATATCAAGTAGGAGACTAAGGGCATTGGCTTTATTTTCTTTATTAATGAATGTTTTCATATTTTTCCACCGTTTGAGGAGAATTTTGGTGCTCATATAATAGAATTAATTAGTTTATATTTAAATTAATTAATAGAGTTAATCTTGTTCGCTATCAGCTGCACAATCACTTGATTCTTCGTTATCAGCAGTTTCAGCATCATTTGATGATTCAAATCGGATTGGTGAGAATTTTTCAATTTCCCTTTTTTGAATATCTTCAGTAAATTTAGACATGAAGCAGTAAGTTATCATAGATATAGCAACAGGTTCAGCAATACCTAAATAGATAGAACCAATCGCAATAGCATAGATTTTGAATGCATCAGATGCGTTATTCCACATTTGAATATTATTATTGACCATTTTTTGACATATGGATTTAGTTCTATTAATATCTTCGTAAAGTAGAGAATAATTATAAGGAAGTTCATAGTCATTAATCATACATTTTTTTGATCCTAAATATTTATCATAAGTTGTGATAACATCAGAGTTAGAACTGTCATAGTCTGAGTTATCAGTTTCAGTATCTTTATTTTCATTTTCATTATCGGATGCTTCAATATCAACAGGTAATTTGCTGGTTTCATCTTCACTGAGTTTAAATATTTCAGAAGTGTCGGACTTGTTATCTTCTTCTTCTCCCTTTTCTTCTTTTTCTTCTTTTTCTTTTCCTTCTTTTGTATTCCAAATAGTGAACCAAGATGAATAACCAGTAGTGGGAGAAACAGAAATAGGTTGGTTGGTTTTAGTTTTAATATCTTTTTCTTCTTTTGCGAATTTACTTAGCATATTTATATTAATAATAAATATTATTTTTAAATAGTTTAATAAATAATATAAGTGAATAAATTTTTGTTATATATTATGTAGTGGTAATAATATGGGGACCCCAGTAACACCTAGTGAAATAACAAGTCATGTAATAAATGATGCAACAACCCCAGTTTTGCCCTTTAAGGTGTCTATAGTGACGGCGATGAATAAGCATACAGAATGTATAGGATTTTTATGCGAAGCGTTAAGAGGACATGAAATAAGGGTATATTTAAATGGAACAGTAAGATATTGTTATATAGATTATTTTAAGGAATTATATTCAGATATACAAGTGAAAAGGTATAGTAGTTTTAGAAATGATAAGCACGAATGTATAATAAAATTGACAGGATATGAACCAATATATTTTCAAAAATATCATAGAACATTATTAAAATTACTTAGTGGTATAGAGTTGCCGAATAAGACAATATCATTAATTCATACAATAAAACAACAGCATAAATATATAGATGGTTTTATAAAATTAAATCCAATAATGAGAAATCCAGCAAAAAGTGAAACAAGGTATATGTTATCGGCATACAATGGACGAACGGGAATAGTGAAAGAAAGAAAAATAGCATATATAGGAATGATAACAGAAGAAGTGTTAGATTATGATTTTAGTAATTTTATATATAGATTGAATGATGATTATAAATTTATATTTTTAATAAAACATCACAAGAAGGAAGAAATTATGAAAGTAAGAAAGAAGTTAAGTAGGTATAAAAATGTGATAGTGTATGAAGATATGGATACAATAGAGTTTATTGAAGAGTTAGTAGAATGCTCTTATGTATTAATAAGAAAAAAGCCATACCAAACTAAAGAATTATTTACAGGAGCTATAGCGTTGGCATTATCACATGAGGTGCCAATGATAATACAGAAAGAAGTGAATGTTTATAATATACCAACATTAGAATTTAAAAATTATTATAGTGAAATGATAGGATTATTGAAATCAACACAGACATATGATTATTTGAAGTTGAAGAGAAAAATGAAAGATTGTAAGGAATATCATATAAAAAAAAATAGAGAAATTGTAAGAGACATATATGAAAAGATAGAAACAGATGGAGAAAAATTAATGAAAGGAGTAATGGTGTGGGAAGAGGCGGCGACAGTAGCATTAGAAAAATATAAAGATAAGATTGAGGAAACAACAATAGAAGATGTTAATGTTGCAATTAAACGAGGTATGAGATATAGAAGAAAGATGAAAATATATAAGAGGATGGAGGATGCTAGATTATTGGAGTATAAAATGAAACAAGCAAGAGTAGGGAAAAATAGTGAAGAAATATTGAAATTACGAGAAAAAGAAGACATGAGAAGAATTGATAGATTGAGAAGAAGAAGGAATAGAATATTGAATATAAAGAATAATAAT
>JACKZZ010002665.1_pt1 | contig 17349 bp, 17 predicted proteins | sample 8027871 | NCBI WGS metagenome assembly JACKZZ01 (sample SAMN15724774, study PRJNA655200) | protist metagenome | isolation source: fluorescence activated cell sorting (FACS) single amplified genomes of... | place: USA: West Boothbay Harbor, Gulf of Maine | collected 2000-07-19
TCAAATTGAAACTACTATAAATTCTTATTATGCTGATAATGGTACTTTTAAAATTCCTGTTAATATTCAATATGCCGCGAAAGTTGCGGGGGTAAATCCTATAGCTGCTATTAATGCACAGATTCAAGCATCTAATGAAAAGTATGGTACAAATAAAAAGTTGATAACAGCTTCACCAGCTGAAGAAGCTATTTTTGATCAAGTACCTTCAGTTCAAAAACTATTTACTGATTACGAAAACAGGTCTCAAGCTAGAATTTCTCGTGGTATTTCTTATACTACAAATAACCCTGGTCCTATGAGAGCTAGTATGACTGGTACTGTTAATACACCACTAGATACATATGCTCCTCAAGTATCTTCTATTACTTATGACACAGGCCAACCTGGTATTGATGTTTTCTTTGAAGATCACAACTTTCCAGCAGTATTACCAGGTATGGTAAAAGATATAGGGTATCAAGTAAATGCTAATGGATCAGGTTATGGTCATTATTTAGTCATTGAATCTATTGATCCAGCTACTGGAGAACCTGTTGATGTTTTATATGGACATCTACCCACAGCACCTACACAGTCTAGAGGTCAAAGTATTGGTTTAGGTGAAATTATTGGTCAACAAGGTGGTACTGGTAGTGTACAAAGTTATGACGGTACTATTGCGTCAATTGATTTCTTAGCACCAGCTGCTCCTGGTAGTGGATCAATGACACCTTATAGACATTATGATTCTTTAAGAAGAACCATTGCATCACAATTAAAATAAAAAACAAACAACATGAACGATCCATTAGATTATTCAAATGTTGGCAGTGAATATGTGTTGAGTGAAGAAGATCGTAACAAGCAACTCTCTAATGAACAACTAGAAGAAATTCAACAGAGAGTTAATGCTTACGAACAGCAACAACAGCAACTTCAAGAACAAGAGACACAACCTCCTACGGGAAGTCAAACTGCACCAACATCTGAACAACCTGCACCTACGGGTGAGGTTACAACGCAACCAGAGATGGCTGCTGAATCATTTGATCCAACTGAACCATTTGATCCAAGTAAAGATTATTCTTACTACGAAGCCCAAGGCATGAGTAGGAATGAATGGAACCGCTTACAAATGGGTGGTGGTGTCGGGAGTGAAGTAGAAGGTTTTGCTACTGATCCTAGATACGCTATGGAACTAGCAACTGCTCTACCTGTTGGTGGTGTATTAGATCCAGTCACTGAGTTAGCTAATAAATTCCTACCAAAAAGTGCACAGATTCCTAAGGTAACACCTTATGAAAATGGTGTATCATCAGCAGTAAGAGCTATTGCTTCTGTTGTTGTTCCTACATTAGCCTTTCAAGGTGCTGGGTTTGCGCTAGCATCTAAAGCACAAAAGGCTTCTAATACAGCTCTAGGAGCTAGTAACGTCATTAATAGGTTAGGTAATACTGCCTTTATGAAGTTTCTTGGTTCTAGAGGTGTAGAAGCAGGTGCTAGTGTTGCTCTTGGTGCATTTAGTTCTGAGTATGAGCAAGATAATGCTTTTGGTACTCTTAAAAAAATGTTGCCTGCACAATATGATTTTATTCCTGATGACTGGGCTACACTAGACTCTAACAGCACAGATGAAAAACGTATCAAAAACATCAATGAAGATTTAGCACTTGGGTTTCTTATTCCATTTGTCGGTCAACTTGGTGTATTAGGTGATGCGTTAGGTAAAATGAAAAAAGCATTTAGAAGACCACCTAAGATGGTAGGTGAGACATCAAAAGCACAAAAAATTATTGATGATTTAACACCAGCTGCTAAAAGTGATGATTTAGTAGAAGAACTATCTAGGTATGCTGCTAAACAAGAAGCAGATCTTGATGAGCTTGGATACTACAATCAAGCTATGAATCCTAATGCTAATGTCCCATTGAAAGGTGTAAATGACCTTTATGATTGGAATGAAGTTGGTATGCGTTCTCTTGATGATTTTGGTATCATTGGCGCTAGTGTTGATGCAGTACGTGTTGCTAAAAACAAAGGATCAGTTTATGGTCGTTTAGGTAACTTTATCAGTGAACCTGCTCGTAAGTATGCTATTACTACACCAGGTGGTGTCGAAGAAGTTACACTTGGTCTTACCAAACAACTTAAAGATGCTGACCGTTATGGTATGGAAGCAGCTGATTGGTCAATTAGTTTTGATGAAATCTCTGAGCAAGGTGATAACTTAGTACTTGAATTATTTGACCCTACTGTTGGTGTTGATGAAATTCGTAAGATTCTTGATCCAGTCATTGTAAAAAATGAGTTTGGTGTTGAGACATTAACTGATGAAGGTTATGCTGGTATCTTTAGGATGATCAATGATCAAGCTAAAGAGTTTACTGGTATGGATATTGCTAAAGCACAAGCTTATACTGCTACTTCTTTATCAGGTCAAATTGCTGACCTATCTGAAGGTGTTAGACTTAACCGAGGTTCAGCTGCTGTCGATCAAGCTAAAGAAAAGATTCGTGATAACCTTGCATACCTACAACAACTACAAGGTACTACTAAGTATTATTTAGATAAGAAACGTGGTATTATGCGTTTAGGTGAACGCGCCCGTGCATTCGGTAAGACACCTGAACAACTTGTCAAACAAATCCAAGAGGATACACCACAAGCTTTACGTATTATCCAAGACGAAAGCGATAGGTTTACCCAAAGCTGGGAATATTTACAAGAAAATGACCCAGAAGTTCTAGATTCATTCCTTGAATTATACGAACTTAGTGATGGTAAGATCAATAGTATTACTAAAATGAATGAAGATATTCTTAATACCTTTGTTCGTTGGCGCCCACTTATTGACGGTACTCCTGATGCACCTAATATCTTAGTACAAGCTATTAGAGGTAATTTTTATAATTCTTTGTTTTCTGTTGGTTCTGGTGCAAAAGCTTTATATGGTAACTTAAGTGGATTGGTTGCAGAACCAGTGTCTCATTTTGCTGGTGCTATAATGAACAAAGATCTGAAATCTATTCAACGTGGTTGGATGGCTTACAGTGCTATCTTTGATACTCAAAGAAAAGCCTTACCTTATGCTGGTAAGATTTTCATGAAAGCATCACAGGATCCTAGTAGTGTAGCAAGTCTTACTAAATTAGATTTAGTAATTAAGAATGAAAAAAAACTAGCACAATACAAAAACATTGCTAGACTTGAAGCAGAAAAAGGTAACCATGGTTTTGAATATGTCGTAGGTTTTTACGAAAATATGAAAGCAATGGAATCTGATCCTGTCTTTAGATTAATACCTAATGCATTTACTGGGTTTGATGGTTATACTTCCGCTTCACTAGCCAATGCTCACGCTCGTTTCCGTGCTATGGATGAGCTAGAACGTCTTGGTAAAGAAATTTCACCTGCTGAAGTAAAGAGAATTGCTGACAAAGAGTACAATAGTATGTTTGATGAAAACGGTATTATTGTTGATGAAGCAGTTAAATATAATACTGGAGAGATTGCTTTAAACCTTAATAGTGAAGTAGTTACAAGAATTCAAGGTGTATTTGAAGTCCTTCCTCCTTTAAGGATGTTCTCTAGATTTCCTGGCACTTTAGCTAATATGATTAGAACTGCTGATGATTACATACCAGCACCTATACGTTCTTTTCAAAGTGATATAAATGAACTAGCTTATACTTCTGTTGAAACATTTATAGAACAACCTGAATTAGTAGAAACTCTTCTTACTAAGCGTGGTTATAAACTAGCTCAAATGGATGAAACAGCTAGGTTAAATACTATTGTAGACTTAAAGAACAAAACATTAGGTAAAAAGGGTGTTTCTGCTATAATTACAAGTATAGTACTTGGTAGTGTTGTAAAAGATGTTATCACTGGTGACGGTTTGTTTGACATGACAGGTGATGGTAGTTATGATAGACAGCTTCAGCGATCACGTATTAAAAATAGTAATTGGAAAAAAAGAACAATTACTGGGCCTGGTGGTATTAGATTTGACTATGATGAATTCCTTGGTCCTGGTTTAAGTAATTGGGTTTCTACTTTAGCTACTATTGGTGATAACTTTGATATGCTTGGTGAAGCAGCATTTGAGAATTTAAGAGATAAAATGGTTCTTGTTCTTGCATCAGCTATAACTGATAAAGCAGGTCTTTCTGCTTTACGTCCTCTTGTAGAAGTTTTAAGTGGTAATGACTATGCTATGAATACTTTTGCTGCAGGTCAAATTAACTCACTTGGACCTTTAGGTGGAGTGCGTAATGAAATGGGTAAGATTCTAGATGGTGGTCTAAAAGAAATTAATAATGATATTAGAAGTCATTTAAAAAACCGTAACCAATTACTTGGTATTATTGACCCTGCTAACAGATTACCTACTGTAATTAGTCCTGTAACAGGTGAAGCACCAAATAAATATACAATGCTACAACGCATTTATAATGCTTACTCACCACTTAAAATACATCCTGCAATGTCTAAAGAAGAACAATTCCTTTATGATATTGAATATGATGTATCTAGTGCATTTAAGAAACGTAATGGTGTTGATTTGATTAATACTGAACGTACAGAATTAAGTAGCCTTATGGGTAAAAGGGGTTATTTCAGAGAACAAATCAAAAGTATTATGCGTACAGCTGATGCACGTAATACTATCAATGAACTACAAGAAGCACGAAGAAATGGTATAAAATCTGATCAAGTACCTATTGGTAAATATGACCAGATCCATATGATGCTGGATAAAGCACTAAAAGATGCTGAAGAATTAGCTTTCAGTGAATTGGAATCCCCAGTACGTCTTTCTATTGAACAACGTATTATGGAAAAACAAATGATTGATCAAAGAGCTGAACAAGGTTTAATGCCTGGAATTGATTCGTCACTTAACATTCGTTACTAATGGCAACTACACAAAATACATATACAGGGAATGGTTCAACCACGAACTATTCATTTACATTTGAATATTTAAAACAATCAGATGTCAAGGTAACACTTGATACTGTTGCTACAACTGCATTTACATTTGCCAACGCGACAACGCTTTCATTTACTACAGCACCAGCTAATGGTGTAGCTATTCGTATCTTTAGGGATACAGCTATTGACCTACTGAGTGCTACATTTTTCCCTGGTTCTGCTATTAAAGCAGAAGATCTAAACCAAAACTTTACTCAAAGTTTATATGTTACGCAGGAGTCTGATGCAGACGCGGCAGCAGCTACTGCAACTGCAAACACAGCTAAGACTACAGCTGATACGGCTTTAGCTGATAGTGCTACAGCTGTGACTACGGCAAATGCAGCTACAACTACGGCAAATACTGCTTTAACCAATAGTGCTGCAGCCGTTGTCACGGCAAATGCTGCTAGTGCTACGGCTACTACAGCATCTACAGATGCAGCTAGTGCGATTGCAACGGCAAATACAGCATCAACTAATGCCAGTGCCGCTGTTGTTACGGCAAACGCTGCTGATGCTAATGCCACAACTGCACTTACTAACTCACGGGAGTCAGATGGTAGTGGTGGGTTTAATACAGCTATTGATAAAGCAAATGCTGCAGTTACAACCGCCAATAGTGCCAGTACAAGTGCAACGTCTGCTGTAAGTACTGCAAACACTGCAGACACTAACGCTACAACAGCATTGAATACGGCTAACGCAGCTAGTGCAGCTGTATCAAATGCTGTTGCTTACACACTGATTCCAAACGTAGCAGGCATTCCTGGAAGCCCCTCTAACAATGATTACATTGAGGTTGCTGACAGTACAGGTATTCAATCATTTACACCGCTCTCAGGCGTTCCTAGTGGCTATGTAGGCGCTGTTGGTTTAACAGCACGTCTACGTTATGACACAGCTAGTACTTCTTGGGTATGGCTTAACTACTTTGCTAATGATTCAGAGACTCGTTATCTAACAAAGAACATCCCAGTAGTAACTGGTGATGCAACAAATGGCTCAGGTCAGATCACTCTTAACTGTGAGAATAATTCTCATGGTGTCAAGATTAAAGGACCACCACATAGTGCAGCAGCTAACTATACGTTTACTCTGCCTAATGACACTGGTACAAGTGGTTATGTACTGAAAACTGATGGTAGTGGTAATACATCTTGGGGTGGAGCAGATGTTGTCTTTGACACTACACCACAACTTGGTGGTAATTTAGATGTTAATGCTAAAGATTTAGTCAACGGTGATACAAAATTCCGAATAGATAGTAACAGATTAGATTTGTATTTTGGAAGTGGTACTGATCCTCACCTAAACATGGATCAGGATGGTGATTTCACCGTAATGAATGCTGCAAGTACTCGTAGAGGCTTTGCTATTTATGGTGGTACTACAAACAACTTCCTGACGATTAAAGCTCCAGCTTCATTTACAACAACAACCTATTACTTACCAACAGCTGACGGTACTGCAAACCAAGTATTAACTACTGACGGTAGTGGAAATATGTCTTGGAGTAATGGCGGCTCACCAACTATTGACGCTGGAAACTTTGATTCAGGCGGCTCACTTGTAACTACATCTCAAACTTTTGACGGAGGATCTTTCGACTAATGCCTACACCTACTAATAGAACACCTGTGCGCGTAGCACGGGGTACATATTCTAATCTTAATTCTTCTGTTGCTGATATTCAGGAAGGAGAGATTGTCTACGCAACTGATCAAGACAAACTATATGTTAAAGAAGGTTCTAGCCTTGTTTCAACACAAGCAGCTCTTCCAGCAACCAACGCTGTAACAGATGCAGCACAAACATTTACTGCAGCACAACGTGGTACCATTGGTACGTTGACAGACGGAGCAACTATTACTCCTGACTTTGCAACAGCTAATAACTTCACTGTTACCCTTGCTGGTAACCGTACTATTGCTAACCCAACCAACATTACTGCTGGTCAATCTGGTTCTATCTTTCTTGTCCAGGATGGTACCGGATCACGTACAGCAGCATGGGGATCTTATTGGGACTTTGCTGGAGGTACTGCACCAACACTATCGACTGCAGCTGGTTCTGTAGATCGTATTGATTACATCGTGCGTAGTGCTACCTCAATTCATACTGTCTTTACTGCGTTGTATTCATGAGTGTAGTATCTAATAATATTCTAGCTGGTGCCTCTGGACAAGGAGGTGGTGGCTACGAGATCGAACGTAGTCTTAGGTTTAACAGTGGTGATTCTGCGTATCTAAATAGAACCCCAAGTTCTGCAGGTAATAGAAAGACGTGGACAATTAGCGTTTGGTGTAAGAAAACAGCTAACGGCAGTTATATGCCACTTATCAATGCTAATAATTCCGCTAACCCTTACTTAAATCTTGTATTTACAAATGCTGACCAGATTCGTTGGCTAGATGGCGGCAATCAAGGTCAAGTTTTAACAGATGCAGTTTTTCGGGACAACTCTGCGTGGTATCACATTGTCTGTGCGACTGACACAACTTTGTCTACAGCAACAGACAGGGTAAAAATATACGTAAACGGTGTAAGGCAAGACGTAACTTTTCCAGTTACGGTCACTCAAAACCATCAGACTCAGGTCAATAACACCACTGAGCATAGAATTGGAAGGTGGCTCGGTACGTCTAATAATTATTTAGATGGTTATCTTGCTGAATATATTCTGATTGACGGTCAAGCATTAGCACCATCTGACTTCGGAGAATACGACGACAATAATGTATGGCAACCGAAGGAATACGCTGGGACGTATGGCACTAATGGTTTCCACCTTGACTTCTCTGACAACAGCTCTGATGCAGCGCTAGGGACTGACACTTCTGGAGCGGGGAACGACTGGACTATCAACAACATCAGCGTCACTCAAGCGTCGTACAGCAGCGACATGTCAGGGCTTTATGGTCTTACTAGCCCTAAAAATGCGTTTGATGGCAGCACATCAACTGTGTGTAAAGACCAAGACGGAACGTTTAACACAACACGCAATCCTCCCTACACCCTCGAATTTATACCTTCTACGCCAATTCCGTTTAGTTCCCAAGTTCGTGTTTTTACCGGACTAAACCCAGGATCTCCATATAACGGAAAGATTTATGTAGATACTGGGTCCGGCTATGGATCAGCAATTACCCCTGTTCAATCTACCTGGCAAACAATCGTTTCAGGTTCTGGAAGCCTGTACAAAATTAAATGTACTGGAGATCAGAACGAAGCAAACTTGAATGCAGTTGAAGTTGATGGCACTGTTCTGGTTGACAGTGAAACCGACTCCTTCCGTGACTCCCCATCACAAATAGCAGATCAAACAGATACTGGTGTTGGTGGTGAAGTTGTTGGGAATTATTGTACGTGGAACCCCTTAAATAAAGCTTCTGCAATTACTACGTCTGATGGTAATTTAAAGGCTCAGTTAAGTTCAGCTGGTCATGTGATGGTCACTGGCACTATGGGCATGCCTAAAGGAAGTGGGAAATATTACTGGGAGATTGTGACTGCAGGTTGGAATACTAGTAATCAAGGACCAATGATTGGTGTTGTTGGCGATACTCATAATATTGCAGATCAAGACAATGGTTCCCCTACGATACTGTATAGGGCTGAGGGCGTAGTACGTGTAAACGGCAGTAGTGTTGCTTCGGGTCAAACGACATGGACTGCTGGTGATGTAATTGGTGTTGCATTGGATTTAGATAACAACAACATCACATGGTACAAAAATGGTAGTCAGTTATTCCAATACACATCGGTTTCTTCTTCGGTGAATGCGTGGATTCCTGCTTGGAAAGATTCTGACAGTGGCGGTAATGCAGTTGGAAACTGGGGCCAACGTGCCTTCACCCACGCCGGACCAAGCGGCTACAAAGCGTTATGCACCGCCAACCTAAGTGATCCAACGATTGCAGATGGTAGTACGTATTTTGATACGAAGCTGTGGAGCGGGGACAACGCCAGCTCAAGATCAATCACCGGCTACAATTTTTCCCCGGATTGGGTATGGATCAAAGATCGAAGCCAGGCTTTCTTTCATGAACTGCAAGATACAGTTCGTGGAGCAGGCAAACGTTTGAGTTCGGATTCAACTGCAGCAGAGGACACATCTAACCAAACGATGACTGCTTTCAATAGTGATGGTTTTACTGTAAATTACATTTCTGGCTCCGGTCGCAATACCAATGAATCTGGTGATGCGTACGTTGGCTGGGCGTGGGACGCCGGAGAAGCAACCACAACGATTGCTGCTGGTGGTTTAAATAGCTCGGTGTATTACCAGAGTTACACCTGGAGCAATAGTATTACAAGCTCAGGCGGTTTTAATGCTGGATGTGGTCCTGTTACGAATGCTTTTAATAATAATTTAGCTAATGGAGTTTGTGCATCTGCTGGCGATAATATAATCTTCACCAACCCTGAGTCTACATCTACTCTGACTGGTGCTCTTGAGTTTTATTGTCGAGGCGATACTACAAGTTATGGGAGAACTGTTATTGTTGCACATAGTGCAGGAACAACAGCTGCAATACCACTAACTACAAATAGTGTCTGGCAAGATTTAGGGACTTATACGGGAATAACAAGTATTACTTGCACTGGCACAGGTGGCGGTGGTGGAGTTATTGACGGAATTAGGATTGGGGGAAGGCTATTAGTCGACTCCGGCGTATCAGTAGCCAACGTCCCAAGCATCGCATCAACATATAGAGCCAACCCAAGTGCTGGGTTCTCGATTGTTAGTTACACATCGGCATCTGGCACGGGAGATTTAACAGCAAGTATTGGGCATGGATTAAATGCAAGTCCAGGACTAATAATTATTAAAAGCAGGGATTTTCAGCCGTCATCGCAGGGTTGGGCTGCTTGGCATAGCAGTGTTCCTACTGAAACAGGATATTTAGATACCACTGGAACTTTTTCAAATTCTGAGTACACTGCATTTTGGAACGCTGCACCCACAAATTATGTATTTAGCGTTAGGTCTAAGTCAAGCGTCAGTAGTCCCAACCGCTATAGGACTTATGGAAACTCCCATGATTACATCGCCTACTGCTTCGCACCTGTCGAAGGGTATAGCGCAATGGGTTCGTACACAGGAAATGGATCTACAGATGGTCCGTTTGTTTATACCGGGTTTAGGCCGAGGTGGATCATGATTAAAAACAGTTCTGCTAGTGGTACTGAATGGGTACTTCATGACACAGAAAGAGATCCAGACAACATCGTTAATCACACATTACTTGCTAATTCCAGTGCCGCAGAAGGTACTCCTGATCGTTTAGACATACTTAGCAACGGATTCAAAGTTAGATTAACGGCTGGTTCTTACAACGGATCTGGAAATACACTTATCTACGCCGCCTTCGCAGAACACCCCTTCAAAACTTCACGCGCACGCTAACTAATTAATTATGCTTAAACTAAACAATAAGCCCCTATCTTATGATCGGGCATTTACACATGCTGATATTCAATATCCAGCAAATTGGCTGCGTTTGTCTTCCCTTGAAGAACGTAATGCGCTTGGTATTACGGAAGTAGCTGATGCTCCCAGTTGGGATCAACGTTTCTATTGGGGTGTTGATAATCCTAAACAACTTAATGATCAACCTGCTGTTGATGAAGACGGTAATGATCTTGGCTATACACAGACTGGCTTGAAGACACAGTGGAAGGAAACTCAATCTCAGATTTGTGATTCACTCCTTACTCCTTCTGATTGGCGTGTTACACGTGCTGCAGAGTTGGGACAAGCTGTGGCTTCAAAATGGCTTACATATCGTGGTGCTGTTCGTTCAGCATGTAATACACGTCAAACAGAGATCAATGCTGTTGCTGATGTACCAGCTTTGATTGAGCTGTTGTTTGGTCAACCTACTATTACCCGTCAACAGACTGATAGCGAAGGCGTTGGTGTTGTAGAACCTGACACGATTACTGATGAAGAAGGTGAAACAGTTACTAACCCAGTAGCTGGTCAACCTGTTATGGAAACAGTTACTAATCCTGCCTTGGCAACAGCCTGGCCTACACCTATTTAATTATGATTACTCTTATCCGTCCAATCCTATTTTCGTTCATGAAGTCAGAGAAGGTTAAGTTCCTTATTCTTGATCTTCTTAAGGCATACGCTAAATCAACTGATAATGATGTTGATGACAAAGTAGTTGCTTTTGTTTCTGCTGGATTGTTTCCTAATAAATAATGGAATGGGAAGATGTACCTAACTTCCCTCAATTGGTGCTTCCAGAAGCGCCTCTAATGCCTGATGCAGTACTAGAAGTACCGAGAGCATCTCTGCCTTCATACAAGCCCCTTGTGGTGCCTCCTAGCAACCTTAGACCGCCTGCTGGTGTTAAAGGTATTGATATAAAAGATGAGGCACCTTCTAAACAAGATAAACCTAAAACAAATACTCCACCAACTAAGCCTTATGTTCCACCAGAGGCACAAATAATAGCAGTACCTTTTACAGACATTGAAGTACCAATGCCTACTACTACTATTATGACAACAGCAGCTACCACAGCATTTATTTCGGTAGCTGCAACGTTACTTGGACAATCACTTTTTAAGTACTTAGTGATGCTATTTAAACCTATCATTAAACAGGCATGGAGCAAGTTAAAGAAGAAGAAGTTGGAGGAAAACCCAAAAACTTCTTAGAGAAAGTAAAGGAAAACACAGAAGACGAGCTTCAAATCCTAGGTACATTTGTACGTCTAGGTGTTGTAGTTTGGAGTGGTTTTATTATTACTCTTAACTACGTTGAGCTACCAATGTTTAAAAAAAGTATAGGCGGTGATATAACTTTTCCTGCCTCTATTTTTACGGGAGCTTTGGCAACATTCGGTTTATCTACATCTAATAACAAGTCAAATAGTAAATCATCAGATCCTAAAAAGAAAGACGAATGAAGTACTTACTAGCTTTATTAATGCTGGCTAGTCCAGCTACAGCACAGATAACCCCGAACTTTACTCAAGGTTCAATGCAGTCAACTACTACCACCACTGTTGATATTGATCGGACTATATCAACCGAAATAGTTGGTGGTGCATATTCATCATGGTCAGGAACAAACGTAACACCAAGTGGGGACATCACAGATGGCTCTACAACCTATTCAGTAACAAATGCTGGGGAACAGTTTCAACTGGAACTGGTAACCAGAGCAGCAGGAGTAGTGGAAACAATCGATATCGACGAAGTTATCGAACAGGTTTCTACTACTACCTCATTATCAATCTTCTCGCAGTAAGTCCAGCTTACGCAGAAGATCCTAAGGTTCAAAATACATCTAGTCCTGTAGCAGCAGCTACGGGCAATGTTACCAATCAGGCGGTTCAGTTTCAAAACAACGGAGCACCTTCTAGACAATATTTTCATGGTAATAACAGCTGCAACGGGACAACCATGCAGTTTGCACCGTTCTATATGGGTAACGATACAACCCCTATGAAACGGGATAGTTATACCAAAAATAATAACTGGGGTGCTCAGGTTAGTTTTTCTGTACCGCTTGATGGTGGCATGGTAGAAACCTGTAAAGCTATCGCCCGTAAACACGAACAGAAGATGCGTCTTGACTATGAATTAGTCAGAGCGTTGAAGTGTACAGAGATCATGAGGAAAGGTTTTACCTTTAGACCTGGATCACGTGTTGAAATCTTATGTAATGACATCGTACCAATTGTGGCCCTTGAATAGATGGAAGCAGCAGTTACTGCTCTTATCGCATTAATAGGCGGTGGAGCAGCTCTAAACAACAGACTACACAACAGAATAAATAACGTACATGATCGCATTAGTGGTCTTGATAGACGAATAGATGCTATTGAATTGAGTGTAGCTCAAGACTATGTATCCAAAGCTGACCTATCAGTAATGGTGCAACGTATGGAGGACCATATGATACGCATCGAAAATAAATTAGATCAAATAGTATTGAGGAATTAATGACTTACAAACTAATCGATTTGTACACCGAAAAGGTGTTAGGTGAATACGAAACAGAAGCGCAAGCAGTACGTGCTGAATCACATCTTGTACATGAACCTAATGAAGTTCGTTACGAAATTAAAGCACCAGCTAAACCTAAACCTAAAGCTAAAAAAGCTAAATGACAAACAAGAAAGCAACTGAAGACCAGTTTAATGAGTTGCATAATCTTGTTACAAAGGAATTCCTTGCCCGTATTAAATCGGGTGAGGCTTCCACACAAGATCTAAAAGCAGCTTGTGATTGGCTATCAAAGAATGATATTAGTGGTGTCGCCTTTGAAGGTAGTCCACTAGATAAGCTAGTTAGCATTATGCCTACTGTAGATCCTGAACTTGTACAACGGAGACTTTATGGCACGAAGCTCTAGTCATAGCGGACCTAAATACGCTAATGGTAATTATAAATCATATCAAAAGAAATATGATGGCTCTAAATTACAGATCGCTAAACGGTCTGCATTAAATAAAGAAAACCGTAAACGTGGAACCTACGGTAACGGTGATGGCAAGGATGTATCCCACAAGAAAAATGGAAAGACATTCCTCGAAGCAGCATCAAAAAACAGAGCACGTAAAGGACGCGCATAATGGAAATTAACATTGAATCTTTACTTAATTTTCTTAAAATCAAAAAGAAAGCAAAAAAGGATTGGTCTAAAAGTGACCAAATTGTTTTAGATAATTTTCAAGAGTTAAAGAAAAAAGGCTTGGAAAATTTACAGATCCAACCTTTAAATCAATCTTCTTATGGAGATAGACGCTTTAACAATGAGGTAAGCCCTGATTTTCAAGGCTCAATGGGGTTTGCTGGGCAAGGAACACAAGATCGTATGCCAGGCACGACACCTCAATTTAATGAAAAGCCCACAAAGATAAAACAACCAATTAAACGTAAAGGATCTGGTTACATTTAAATTATGACCCCATTACTTCCTACCCCTAACGATTACCTATACAACTTAATAGCTATGACCTCACCAGAAGCTAAGCGTCTGTGGAGACGCTCTATTAAGGAACATTTTGACCATACTTGTATCTATTGCGGAAAAACCTATGACCTTAGTCAACTATCTATCGATCATGTTCATCCTCGCGCACGTGGCGGAGAGGATGTCGCAACGAATGTTGTATGCGCCTGTACCAGATGTAATCAGGATAAAGGAAGTACACCCGTCCTTAGTTGGATGAGAGACAAATTTGGAGTTAATAGACTCCGTGAAAAACTAATTATGGAGTATATTAATTAATGGATGAAAACAACCCACTAGGTTTAGATTTTACAACTCCTATAAACCCACTTGAAGCACTTAGTGGTCTTGGACAAAACTTGCAACGCACCCTTAGTTCAAGTTTACAAGTTATTAATGCTGTAGCTCGACAAGTACCTACGTTTCTAACAGAAGTAAGAGAAAGCTTTACACCAGAACAGCAACCTGAATTGACGGAATTAGATAGACAGATTGGTATATCACCTGAGAATTTAGGTAGGGCTGAAAATCAAGCCTCTAATATTATTGCTAGTGGTGTTGAATCTGCTGGTGATTTATTAGGAGTACCACGTTCTATCAGTACACCTGTTGCCGGTGCCATTGGTGCAATTGCAACTCCTGGGGTAGGTGATATGAAACTTGCTTTTGGAGCAGGTGGTGCAGCTCTTACTGGAGTAGTATCAGCCACTAACCCAAGAATATTACGTGCTGTTGGTGTTGAAACTGGTGCTAAAATGTTTGATAACACTGGTGCTCAAGGTAAGCAATTACTTAGACGTGATAAAAGAATCCTTGAATATAAAAATACAATTTCAATTAAAAATGAAGAAATAAAAACTCTTCGAGAGTTAAAAGGAGACCCTAAAAATTTACAAACATTTGTTGATAATGCTTCTCCTGAATTACAGAAATACTGGGAATCAGAAAAAGGTGACGTTAATAAAATTGTTAACCTTTTAGGTGATAATAAAAAAAATGCACAAGAAGGTCTAAGTAGAGTAGAGTCTAATGTATTACCATTTGATACTACTAAACAAGCTGAACGTATTGAAGATTTTAGAAATGTAAATTATTTTAGAAGTAATATCGGTTTAGCTGACAAAAAATTAGAAGAAACTTCTAGAAATATTCAAGGGTATCTTGAGCAACATCATTTATTTCCTAAAGGTATGAGTGCTGCTTTCTTTGGCAAAATGGATGACCTTATTGAAAAAGGTATAGCTACAAAAGATGACCTTATTCTTATGGCAGAATTTGCAGCTGCTAAAGGCAGACGTGCGGGTGACATTAAAGCTAACTTGCTTAATATGCAGCAAACGCCACATAACCGAATGCATACTGAATTAAGAGCTATGGGCGCTGAGCTTAATAAAACTGATTACCAACGTTTATTGAAAGATGTTGATAACGTTGATGATTTACTAGACAGATGGGCTGACCTTTTTGAGCCTGGCATTGAAGGAGACGCAGTTTACAATGCAGCTGTAGCTGAACTGTGGGAACCTTTAGATGAATTACTAATGAAAATAAGTCCTAAATATACTGGGACTTCTAAAATCCAAGGTCTTGAGTAGAAGCCTCTACAAGCCCTCCTAACCCCCTACACGCTAGATTCTACCTATGAACACTTTAGACCTCCTTAAAGACGATTTTAAGCTATTCCTACAAGCATTATGGAGTGAATTAGATCTACCAAACCCTACACGTGCTCAATATGCAATTGCTGATTACCTTCAACATGGTCCAAAGCGTTTACAAATCCAAGCATTTCGGGGAGTTGGTAAGAGCTGGATTACTGGTGCTTTTGTTCTTTGGACTTTATTTAATAACCCCGAAAAGAAAATAATGATTATATCTGCATCTAAAGAACGTGCAGATAACATGTCAATCTTCCTACAAAAATTAATCATTGAAACACCCTGGTTGGTACATTTGCGCCCTAAATCTGATGACTCCCGTTGGAGTCGGATCTCATTTGATGTGGCTTGCTCCCCTCACCAAGCCCCTTCTGTTAAATCAGTGGGTATTACTGGTCAGCTTACCGGTTCTCGTGCTGATTTAATGATCCTTGACGACATTGAAGTTCCTGGCAACTCAATGACGGAATTTATGAGGGAGAAACTTCTACAATTATGTACTGAAGCTGAATCTATCCTTACTCCTAAAAATGATAGTCGTATTATGTTTCTTGGTACACCACAGACAACATTTACTGTCTATCGTAAGCTAGCTGAGAGGGCCTACAAGCCCTTTGTTTGGCCTGCTAGGTATCCTAGGAAGGTTTCTCAATACGAGGGCCTTCTAGCGCCTCAGCTGGTAGATGATATAGAGCAAGGTGCAGAGAAATGGGATGTAACAGATGATAGATTTGATAATGAAGACCTGATTGAACGTGAAGCGTCAATGGGTCGCAGCAACTTTATGTTGCAGTTCATGTTAGATACGAGTTTATCCGATGCTGAAAAATTCCCTCTTAAATGCTCTGACCTTATCGTCACTAGCGTTAACCCCTCTACTGCTCCCGAATCCATCGTTTGGTGCTCCGATCCACAAAACGTTATCAAAGACCTCCCCACTGTTGGACTACCTGGAGACTATTTCTACTCTCCAATGCAGTTACAAGGAACATGGGATCCTTACCAAGAAACAATCTGCAGTGTTGACCCGTCGGGTCGTGGCTCGGATGAAACGGCAGCAGCTTATATCTCTCAACGCAACGGTTTCCTGTACTTGCACGACATGCGTGCTTACAGGGACGGATACTCCGACAATACATTACTCGATATTCTAAAAGGTTGTAAAAAATATGGCGTTACTAAACTTCTTATTGAAACTAACTTTGGTGATGGTATTGTTAGCGAGCTTTTCAGAAAACATCTTATCCAAACAAGACAAAATATTGATATTGAAGAAGTTAGAGCAAATGTTAGAAAGGAAGATCGAATCATTGACTCCCTTGAACCCGTCCTTAACCAACACCGACTCGTTATTGATCGTTCGGTAATTGAATGGGACTTTAAATCTAACCCAGATGCTGCCCCAGAAGAACGTCTTCTTTATATGTTATTTTATCAAATGTCTAGAATGTGTCGTGAAAAAGGTGCAATTAGACATGATGATAGATTAGATGCTCTTGCTCAAGGTGTACAATATTATACAGATGCAATGGGTATTTCTGCCCTAGAAGCTATTAAAGATCGTAAACGTACAGAGTGGAATTCAATGCTAGAAGAGTTCTTTGATGATCCCCAATCCTCCGCTAATCATCTCGTAATGAGTATGAATTTACAACAAAGACAACAAGCCAAAGGTAACTCTAAAAGCTCTATTCCTACGTGGATTTCTTAACCCGACCCTTATAGGGGGGAAGGGAAGGGTGGACCCGA
>JACKZZ010006852.1_pt1 | contig 17348 bp, 7 predicted proteins | sample 8027871 | NCBI WGS metagenome assembly JACKZZ01 (sample SAMN15724774, study PRJNA655200) | protist metagenome | isolation source: fluorescence activated cell sorting (FACS) single amplified genomes of... | place: USA: West Boothbay Harbor, Gulf of Maine | collected 2000-07-19
AGCCATGTATGCAGTAGCCAAGGCAAAAGCAGATGCTGCCCCAAGTGATGCAATCGCTGTGGCAGAGCTTGTCGACTCAAAGACTTCCTTCAGAGAGAAAGCGGGGATATACAAAGCTAACAATGCAAACCTTGCCGCAAAAATCAAAGAAGTAGCAGCAAGCACGAAGAAGGCTCCAGAAGACATTGCTCGAGGCTTAGGGAAGTATCTCGAAGAGAAGGATGCCAAGCGTATTCGCAGCATTTTCCTCGCTCAACAAACTCTGGATCTCTGCTTTGCTATTGATGCCACGGGAAGCATGGGTGCATCTATGACGGGAGTGCGCGAAACAGTTCGATCCATCGTTGGAGAAATGCAAGAAGGGATGCAACATTTGAAGGCCCGCCTTGCGCTTGTTATTTATCGCGATGACTGTGACGGCAAAGATCGTTTTGCTATTCACGATTTCAGTGGTTCCATCAGTAAATTTGAAACATTCCTAGATGGGCAAAAACCAAAAGGAGGTGGAGATGCATGCGAAGATGCCATTGGTGGACTCGACAAGGTTACTGAACTCAATTGGAAGTTTGTAAACAGAATTCTCATTCACATCGCAGATGCGCCTTGTCACGGGATACAATATCACGGCGGCGCATGTGGCGATAATCATAAAGATGGTATATTCGACGGTAGCAAGCGAGCGGAGGATGTCATCCCAAAGCTTCAGCAACACAACGTGCAGTACACGTTTTTGCGCATCAATTCCTCCACAGATTTAATGATCCAGAAGTTCAATGAAATTGCAGGTTCGGAATATATTGTCACGAACAATATTAATCCTAGAGGTTTGGGCGCAGATCATCCTGATCTTGCTGCATGTATTAAGAGATCGATTGTTGAATCGGTCAGGGACTCTCTCAATCGCAGTTTCTCCGCTTCTTCCTCAGATGCGGAAGGAAAGATGAGGCCGAAAACTTACAAGAACACAGTGGACAAAGCACTTACAACAATCATTGAAGAGGGCTACTAAGTATAGTAAGTTACCATTCCATTCATATGCGGACGCTTTAGCTTCATATCCTGTTCCTCAGACACACAACAGATACGAAGAAGCGCCAAGATATTGAGACTAAGAAGGATAAGTAAATACTATCTATAATATAATTAGTCGAGAACACTGCTCCTTACTACAATAAAGCTCTTTATAGATATCAAAATCATGCGGTAAGTCGCTCTTTTTGCCTTCGTCCTCAGCCTCAACTAGTCTCTTTTCTTTCCAAGTAAGGCACCCATGATAATACACAAAAAAATTGGCAGTGCCACCCCCCACCCCCATCCAGCGTATGCTATCCATTCAACTGCAAGATAAAATACTCCTGTGGCCGCAGAGAGACCAAACCATAACATTGCCGCGTTGATGTATTCTTTTTTTTCGCTTTCAAAATGCCCCGAAGCGATCAGGGTTATCATACCAAGTAGAGCAAAAAGACTGATGAACCCTACCCACCAGCCAACTGCTGTAAAAAAGGCTACAATTCCCCAAAGAAGTAACACACCTAGAGCAGCAAGTATGAAACCCACACCAGTATGAATACCTTTTCCGCCGACAACGATGAATACAATCCCGAGAAGCCCAAAACTACTAGTCAAACCTCCCCACCAGCCTTCTGCATTGGACGCTTCAACAATCCCCCAAATGCCTAATCCAACCAAAACTAAGCCACCAACTTGCGTCGCAAGTGGAGCACCTTTTATCGCATCAATATCCAAGCACTCGAATTCATATTTCGGCGAGCTTTCGGCTTCAGGTTCTTCCAAAGGTACATAATGTGCTGTAGCCTCGGGGATTCGCCCACTGGGAAAGACTGGTTCGCCTATAACTACATATTCCGCACTGCGAGCCTCTGCCGCTTTAGCTTTGCTCATACCAGCACGCATCTTTGCTGTGAACGCGTCCACGGCTGCTTCAAGAGTAGCACTTGTTTCCGTCATGCTGCTCCAGCTGGGGTGATATACACTACTGAGCTTTCCGGAAACGCCACTTGTACCATGCTTCAATCCATACTTGACAGCCTCGTAACACAAGCGCAGTTGTGCAACACCCCCCCCATTGGTGCCGCCAAAACGATTCATTTGAGTAGGGCAAATAATTGCAGGGTCAGTGAGGTTGTATCCAGCAGCTGTTTTCCCGCCTTGCAAGTCGGTGGCCATGAGCAGCCCATCAGTGTAGTCGTGTGTCCACTGGGCGAATTTCAGCAATGCCGTGTGTTTTTTCGGTTCATATGTACAACCTTTATTGTCTGTCCATTTTGCCCACTCGCCTTCAATTACATTCTCCAGATGAAACCAATGGACTTTAATGACATCTTTCCCTAATCCATCTGACTGTGTTACTTCCACTGCTCGAGACTCAATGCATTTAATTTCTGGTGTGCCGTTCGACTTCATCCACTGACGAGCAAGAAACATGAGAACCCCATTAGTCTCGAGCTGGTCCAGGTACTCTTTCCTATTCTGGTTGCGCGGGTCGTGGAAGGATTTGGCTACATATGGTTTCCATTCAACTTCCCCCTCCTTTCGAATACGCGCATGAAAAGCGGCGCGTACTCCACCCTTATTGAATGCAAACTTTGCAATCTGGATGTCATGTGTGCCCTTCGCCTTGGTGCTTTCCCTTTGGGTCTTCAAATGTTCTTTTGACTTCGGTAGATCTGGGATCCAAATAATTGCTTTTGATATAGGTATTGTATCCCAGTTCGGATTTTTCCCTCTACCAGCTTTGATGTCGGCATCTATTATCTTAATCCTGGCTTCAAGATCTCTTCTTTCCGCGGCATCTCTTGCTATCGCACTCGGTCCCTTTGGAATCGTTCCTTTCAGGGTAGCGAATTCATCCAGAAGGCTGTCGAAAGTTGAGTCTCCCATGCTCTGCTAAATCTAGACGTGAACGAGACAGTGTAAACGGGACTTTACAAGGCGTATCATACGGTCGGTATGGGGTGTGGATGGTAATCGCCCCAAATCAGTCACATTCACCCATTATTGTGAAGGGGTGGGTGCAAGGTGCAAGGAACAAGTGGAAGAAGGTGTGGAATGGAAGCAGGTCAGTACAGGCCCTAAGTGATGTGAAGGTGCATGTCGAAAGATAAGGTCTGTATGTGCAATACATGACAGTACTTGAGATCATGGCACGCTCAAGGCTGTCAGTCGACATGGATCGCGATTATGGTAGTGGTTCCTCAATATTTCGATGCATAGTACATCGATGACGTCACAACTCGGCATATATATGCATATTGATGTACACTATATCCACTTACGGTTTGGTTGCAAGTTGCTCGAAAACTCAACAAATTGTGTAAGTGTTTGCAGTCCGTATCACACAGAGGACGTACGGACGGTTGATGCCGCCAGCTCGTAAATATAATAGCGAGGATGCCGAGTTGTTCGGTTTGTCAGAAGCAGAATATCGTCTTGACGTACCCAGCTGGTCATCAATATGCGGGCCGGAGCTATTACTCCTGCGAAAGTCCCGAAAGGGAGAGAGGATTTCAATTTATGCCTATTGTTCAGGCGTTGGACGAGGAACATAGGCTTGTGACTGAACAAGCCTTGTCAGAACGCATCAACAAGCAGGAAAAAGGCGGCTGTCTGGGCTGGATCGGGTGGGTTGAAGACCTACCTCCGTGGGGCCGTGGTCACGGCAAGCGATATGGCGAGATAGCTGGAGCTCCTGGTTTCGTTCCTGGCGGTCCGCCCCGTCTCTTTACTTTAGATCTTCACCCTCAGCCTACGGATCCATCCTGCTATGATATACCATCCTTCCTCAAAAGCACTTCACTGGACACATTGAGAGATATGTGTTGGTCGCGAAATCTTTATGATGCAGGCAACAAAGTTGAGTTGCTCAAGCGATTGCGCCTATTTGGTAGGTTCGCATCTGTTCTAAACGACCCCGATGGCACAGACCGAGCTAAGCTTGTCAAGATCTTGCAACACTACACTCCAGCACGCGTACAAGTTCGCAGTGATCAACCCGTGGAGGTCATGATACAGCATGTGCTTGACAAAGTGCACCACAACAGGTACAATGAGACAGCCGATGAGCATGCTTGGAGCCTTACATGGTTGAGCGACCTGGCGTCGGGGGGGCGTTTTTACAAATTGGATTTTTCGCGATGCTACATGAATCTGAACGTGGATCCTAGTCGTGATGATGAAGCACGTCCATTTTTTGAACGTTGCCTAGATAACCAGGACTTCGTTGTAGCTGAAAACAGAAGCTTATTTAATAAAGAGCTCTTGGGTAATGTGGGTATGTCTGCAGGTGATGCCTATCAGCTGAATTGGGATTTCGGAGCGGGGCATAAGTTTTTTGTGACTGTGGTGAATGTTGAAGGAGCAGGAGGAGCAGGAGGAGGAGGAGGAGGAGGAGGAGCAGGAGGAGCAGGAGGAGCAGGGGAAGGAGAAAGAGGTGCGCTCGGAGAAACGACAGAGATGTGATGATGGAGAACAGAAGGTGTGATGTAATGTGATGTGATGTGACGTGCAAGTGCGCAAGTGTGTGATGAGTAGTACATGCCATGAAGCCATGCGACAGCAGTAAGTGTTTGTCAAGCAACAAACAGTGGCATAATCAGAAATTGAAACCAAAAGAGCTTGTTTACTTTAAACAGTACATATTCAACTCCTTTCCTTCTTTCCTAGCGCTTATAATATTATCTTGAATAATTACAATCAGTTGTAAGATGAAGAGTGTACATGTAAATATTGATTTTTATTAAAATTTATGTAATATCTATCGCTCAGAGGACCACAAGGCGCCAAACATGCGTAATAGCCATATCGTCGAGTACTCAAGAGGGTCGAAGGCCCTAAAACCCAACTCACCTCAGTACTGTCATTACTCGGCTCATTACTCAATTACTGGCACAAATCTTTTCCTCTATGCCCATAAAACACCTCCCATCACGTCGTATGAAATGTGCTTTTAACTTAAAATACTAGACAGCTAAGCGGAATCCAGGAATGCTTGAATCTTCTCACATACCGCTGCTCTTTCAGTGTTGCTCTCGCACTTAGCCTTTCCGGCTTTCTTGCTGTGGATGAGCTCTCCAGTCTCCACCAGAGTGACCTCGAAGTTGCCAGTGACTCCGGCGTCCTTAATGATATCAAACGTGACATCAGTTCCTGAGCACGGAGGTAGTGCAGTAGAGGTTGTGCAGTAGAGGTAGTGAAGTAGAGGCAGGAGCAAGAGAGGGTATTAGGATAAAACATCGCAAGGAGAACCACAGAGACACAAGTGAACAATCCGTATACAATAGACCTTTCACTCATTCCTATTCATTCTTTTGGAAAAGAATCAACCTCTGCATTGCTCTGCATCGCAGTAGAGCATTTGTTGGATAAACACATACCGAACTCTGCAGACAAAGCTGCTTGCAGGGCGTCAGATTGACGCCCATATCCTCATCCACCACCTGTTTTATTGGGATATAAGGAGGAGAATGGATGTGAAGAGATGTAGATTGGTTAGAGATGAAACACTACTCTGCGAGGAGATGCAAAATCCTTAACGTCTCGCATTTCATCACGTCAAGCTTGAGCTACTTACAGTATTGAATTCTGACTTGCACCATCTCTCTGATTAGTAGTTTATGAACGGGTCGTAGAAGAAACGAAGTAGCTTTTCGGTACATCCGTGTTGTCATCGTGTATTTCAGCCCATGGGAGCCCTGGGAGCTCTGGGAGCCACAAATACTCAAAACTTACGAATTTCTTTGTAATTTTATTTAGGTTTTCACATAAATATATCGTCGGCATTCTCACGTCTGCATTCTATATACACCCAGGATACCAGCTGGCTGTCCCTGCAGCTGCACCTTCACCCATCTCCACCCCACTTATCCTTGCTCCTGCAACGCTTCCTCAGTAAACTGTACTCTCACTACCTACACAGCACTCCCGTCTTCCTCCGTTTCCTTCTTATTCTTAGAAGTCAGACCGCTTAGCCCCATAAAGGAACTCCAAATCTTACCACCGAAAATGTTTCCTGCTCCGCTGCCTTTGGAGCCACTGCCACTACTGCCGCTGCTGTCTAGCACAGTTCTTCCTTCCGAATAAGCATCTACACCAGCACCAGCAAGGCCAGAAGAATTCTTTTCGTAATCTGATGCTCCACTGCCCCCACCACCTCCTCCACCCAAGGTGACCACACGGTCGTTCCCCGAACCTGCCCCGGTACCGGTACCGGTGCGGCCGCGCGCTCGGGTCGTGTAGGCATTTCCAGTGCCAGTGCTACGGCTCTGGATGTTTTCGCTGCCAATAGCAGCAGATTTTAGATTTCCGCCACTCAGCGCGCCGCCGTTGGTTCGACTAGTGGGAGTGATTTCCACGGAAGCGACTACCTCGGTAAACATTACAGGAAAGTATATTTTCCTGATAGAATCTAGCACGAGCATAGTCATCGCAATGAGCAGGATTAGCATCATGTCAGCAAAAGACAAAGCTTCTGTTCTGAATACAGTTTGCAAAGGAGGGAAATATATTACCGCCATTTGACCTATCAATGAAAACGACAATGCCAGGAGGAACATTCTATTAGAGTTCCACCGCAAATCATAGAACGGTTTGTTGTTATTTCTGCAAGCTAATGCATTGAACATATCAAACATGACAAATGTTGTAAATGTCATGGTTAGATCCCTTGGTGTAGCGAGCCCTTCACCATCTAATTCAGCTACAAACATGAACATGGTTCCTATTAATATAAGAAGCCCAGAAGTGAAAACACGATTTAACAAGGGTCGAGTCAAAATGTCATCGCTTCTCTGACGAGGAGGTCTCGCCATGACGCTGGTATCAACCGTCTCAACACCCAACGATTGTGCGAGAGGACCGTCCATGATGATATTAATCCACAAAATTTGCATTGCGTTTAATGGGTTAGGTCGTCCTATCACATTCATTATTGCCACTAACGACAGAGCTGCAACAGACGTCGACAATTGGAAGGTGAGAAAGTTCTTAATGTTATAGAAAATACTCTTGCCTTCTTCGATTGCATTGACTATCGTGCTGAAATCGTCATCTAGAATCACCATATGCGCCGCCTCCTTTGCCACATCTGTGCCAGAACCGACTGCGATCCCGATATCTGCCTTCTTAAGTGCGGGTGCATCGTTCACACCATCTCCTGTCATTGCAATCACATGTCCTTTTGACTGCAAAGCGCGTACAATCAGGAGCTTATGTCTGGGAGATGTGCGATAGCACACAGAGACACTTTCGAGGATGGTGGCCAAGTGCTCATCGCCATATTTTGCTTCTTCTTCAAGATCTGCGCCGCTGATAATAGCACGAGGTTGACCGAATTTAGTGCTTTCGGTGCTGCTGGCACGGACGTGCTCATCGTTGCTTGGAATGTATATGCCTGCTAAAGAACTGATGCTAACAGCCGTATTCTCCGCATCACCTGTGATCATCATCACACGAGCACCTGTTTGTTGAATACGCATGACAGCATCGTCAACTCCATCTCGTAACGGATCCTGTAATCCCATCAGTCCGCACAAGCAGTATTGATTTTTCAAGTTTTCACCTCCTCCTCTGGCGAGTGCTATGACACGCAACCCGCTGTCGGCCATTTGCACACACATGGTTTTGACGTCTTCCTTCACGGCAGGAGTGAGTAGCAATTGCTCTCCCTGGGTGCCTGAGTAAGTCATACACTGCGGTAGCAACACCTCCAACGCACCTTTTAAGTAGGAAACGCTTCCGCTGCCAATAGAAGTGCTGCTGCTTTGAGAACCAGCTCCAGAGGAGGTAGGAGAATCCGTCGTTCCGGCTGCTGCTGCTTCATACTTGCACTCCATGCTCCTCGTTTCGGAACTAAAGGCACTTTCGCTGATACGTCTTAACTGGCCCCTACGATCCACCAGCCCTAGTCTAGCTGCCACATGCAGCAGAGCTCCTTCCGTAGGCTGTCCAACCACCGTATTTCCAGCGAGATACGCGTTATTACACAGACATGCTGCATCGAATAAGTCTAATAAAGGTGGGTACGAGTTAACGTCCAGACGCCGATTCCCTAGCCATGCTTCAGCATTAGGGTATGTGCCAGGCGGTGCTTCCGCATCTTTTGCTAATAAAGGTGAGCGAGCCTCGTCAACTGGCGCCCCAACTAGCCCTTCCGCAACTGCTGCAGCAGCCGCAGCCCCGCCCATCGTGACTGTGTTGGAGCGCACACGGGGGGCCATGCCCATACCCGTCAGATCAGCGGCACCCTGTTTGCCCATACATGGCGTATACACCTGCATCACAGTCATTCTGTTTTGCGTCAGGGTACCGGTCTTGTCGCAACAGATGATGTCCGCGCAGCCCAGAGCCTCTACAGCTGGTAACTTTTTGACAATGGCGTTTTTCTGTGCCATTCTCATGACGCCCAATGCAAGCGTAACAGTCACACAGATAGGCAAGCCTTCGGGGATGGCCGCTACAGCCAACGAAACGCCAATATTAAACATTGATAAAAACGTTTTTCCTTGCAGCATACCAATTACTCCAATAATGGCTATGAGGATAAACGAGAAAAGCGACAATTGTTGGCCCAGTTTGTCCATTTTTTCTTGCAGGGGAGTGCGTTTCACTTCAATGTCTTTCATCTCTTCAAAAGTTTTGCCAAACTCAGTAAAACTGGCCGTGGATAGCACAACACAGGTGGCATTGCCAGTGGTGACGAGTGTACTCATGAATACCATATTTCCCTTATCTGGCACAGGGGAGTTGTCATTTATGTCGGGTAGCGGTTTGAAGCTTTTTTCACGCTGCTCCGGCTCCCCAGTCAAAGAGGACTCATCCACCGCAAACGCGCTGCATTCAATAATACGCGCATCTGCAGGAACTCTGTCTCCGGCTTGTAGACGCACGATATCTCCAGGCACCAGCGACTCTGCGAGAATATTGCTGGTGTGACCTTGACGAAGAACATTACATCTGGGCGGTACTAGCGTAGACAGGGCTTCCAAGCATTGCTCGGATTGATACTCCTGGTAAAAGGCTACGGATCCGACAATGAGCACTGCACCTAAGATACTGACTGCATCTTCAATTTGCCCAACCAGCACCGATAGAACTGCAGAGCCTAGCAGCATGAGGATTAACGGGTCCTTAAATTGCTCCAAGTACCGGATAACGATGTGATCTTTCTCCTCAACTGCAAATCGATTGTACCCATGTACCTCACGCAGACGTGTGATGTCAGCTAAGCCGAGACCGTGTAAAATATTAGTACCGTGGAACGCGACCACGTCCTCATTATCTGCCGCGCAGGCATTAGTCATAATATTCGCCATGTTTTTTCGCTATATTTATTTACCGCACAGGATCTGAGTGAGTCAGTCAAGACAACGAGTGGGCTGTGCAGATGTGGGGGGCGGCTTGGGAGGGGGAAGCCGCGGCAGTGGAGGACACGAGCAAACGACCGTGTCTACTACGCTATCAAATCTGTTCGACCTTTCGATTGCGTATGTCTACCCCAGAATCCCACGTCTTGCTTCTTGCGTCAAAAGGTATAGAGATTGGGCTACCGTAGACTTGTCTAGCCTTTGGTTTGTGTGGAAATTCTCGACACCTCAAGAAACACTTGTTGCGTGTGTTTTTTGAGAAGATGTTGGGAAACAAGATACGAAGGGCAACCTCGTATCACGTGCGTAATCATTCGGGCCATTTTTTTTGCATCTGAAGCGATAGATTAATCAACATGTAGGGTTTTAAAATTGCTTCACGAAACGAGAGTTGATGGGACCTTTTGGGGGGTCCACAGCACAGACGGAAGGAACCAAAAATTCTTGCGGAATCTCATCTCTACCAGGTAATAGCACACAGAACAAGACATACAATAGCAATTTTAAGCGCAAGAATGCTGCTTAGGAAGAGAACGCGCAACAGCGCTGCCTCCGCCTCTGCCCCTGCCTCTGCTGCCCAAGCTGCCCAGGGTCCCCATGCCCGAGTTCAGTCACCAGACATTGCCACGTCCAGTGCCCATACCGTACCTTCCGTAGAAATCGTCTCTACGAAGTGTCCAGTGTGTAGCAACGACACGTTCGGTGTACTAAATCACTTACCGAGCTGTGTAGGATTGTTAGCCGCTATGGCGCTGGAGACGAAGGATCCTCCGAAGGAGCTTATACGTTATGAAGAATACATGTCCAGAATCCCGGATGAAGAAAGAGGAGTAGTACAAGGAAGCGTCCAAGAAGCATTCGCACGTGGACCCTCAGGAGCCAGAGGACTCTGCAAGCCGCATTGGAAGGAAAAACACAATTGCGTTCAGTGTGCCCAAGAAGGCCAGCTAGTATCAGGCTTGTGCACGGCACACCTGAAGCCAAAATCCGCTTGCAAACAGTGTGCTCATGAAGGCAAGCTAGTATCAGGCTTGTGCACGGCACACAAGAAGCAAAAACACAGTTGCGTGGACTGCAAAGTAACTGATGCGTACAACCGTGCCGAAGAGCTCATTAGGTCGGTGCGAACCAAGATGGCACCCGCTTGTGACGATGCCGTCTTGCAGATCCAAAATTTGTTGGAAACCAACTTGCCTGGCTTCCTTGAACCGGAGACAGGCACCGTCCACTGCCACGGCGGGTATCCAATCAGGATCGCTCTCAGCTCCAATGAGAAAGATCGTCAATTCACCGCGCCACCGTGCAGTTGCCCCGGGGGCATAACTGTTAAACAGATGTGCATGGGAAACGAAACTTTAAATGACAGGTCCGAGGTTTTTCGCATCAAGCGGAATACCTGTCCATGCACGCAATACTGCCCTTCATTCGCGCCGGATTTGAAAAAAATCAATGGTGACAATGTTGAGATTATGCTTGTTCTAGCCCTGAATACCCACTTCCAACAAGGGGATAACCAATTCATGGAGTTGCTCGCCAAGTGCCAATTCAAATGTCCCGTGTGGAAGGCCTTCATGCTTCGGTGCTCCTTCGTGCACCACTGTTGCCACGAAGCAACGGAGGCTAAAGCAAAGGAACATTCAGGGCCTCTGAAACTTGGGGCAACCTTATTCAGCCAGCAGCGAACGGCAACCCAGGCGAATGTAGACATTCTTCTCCCGAGCATTCCAGCTCTGCTCAGTCCTATACATCGTCCCACTTTGAAAGCCCTGATGAATGGCACTGCAACCGCTAGCGCATTACTAAAGTTTTTGGGCAGTTGCCTGTGAATATGATGTGCGTGCTTTTGGTGTTCTATAGCGTGCATGAGCTCCAGGTTCCTTTTCCTGACTCCGCTATTTTATTTATTCATCACATAACCGTTATTTATTATTATCAATTAAAGACTAACTAAATTGAAATGTCCATGACTTAACTATATATATATATATTAAAAACATAATAGATATTTATTGTCACCAACCATTCTGGAGACTGTATTGTCTGGGCCGCGATGTTTAGATAACATTGCAATTTTATAACGAGATTTACACTGTACTGGCTATATCACGTGATGAATCTCAGAGGAGATACAATCCATTAGAAAAGACGACGTGGACGAGATAAAAATTTAAACATTCTTCCGAAATTCTCCCTTCCTGAAGCAAACGGAGGGTTGGAGAGCTCATCAGATGCAATATCTGTGAGCGTCACAGAGCCAGAACCGAAGGCATTCACTAATTCTAAAATTGAATAAAGTTATTACTTAGCGCTATAAGTGCTATTGACAGATCCTGTCTGTACTCCATCATGTTAAATCCTAAAACAATCGAATACATAATTCGTATCGTGCAGACACAGCCATCTAATGCCACAACATCACCCGAATCTGCAGCTGCGGGAAAGAACTGTAATGTGATTATCTATACGGTATTGATCGAGGTTGCTCAAGAGGACACCTACCATATGACTATGAAAACCTTGCGTGCAGCAATACTTGAATTGCTAGAAATCTATAGTGGAGGGACAGGGCCAGGGTCAGGGTCAGCAGGAGCACAGGCAAGCACGCACCATGTAGCACTGCGCGACATGAAGGCTATGCAAGTTGCTGTTGTGTCGATAGCACTCGGGGACACCAGTGGAGGTGTTAATGATGATGAAAGAGAAGAAGAGGAAGACACGAAGCTCTATGCTTCCATCTCCCACACTGGTCTGTCGAGTAGTCTGCAGTCCACATGTGATATTAGTGACCACTGCTTTGTGCCAGGAGAAGATTTAAATACCGCACTGCAAACAGATTGCAATCTCTGGCTGTCTTTATCTGAAGAAAACCAAACTTTACACTCTTTGCAAGATACTACTGCAGAGGAAGAAGAAGTGGAGGCTTGGCAGCGGTCGTGGAGTCGAGCAAGTGACACTGCATACATGACTGCAGTCTCTCTCAGCGCGATTAGTGGTGCTCTTGGAAACCATAACGACGCAGGAGCAGGAGCGCTGATTCCAAGTAGGCCCAGAACCAACACGGCTGGCTCTGACACCACTGGTACAACGAAACAACCTCGCCAACAGCCGTCAAAAACAATCGCCATCTTCCTCCTACCAGATCGCCTCAGACCTGACCCACGTATATTCTTCGATTTTGAGCGAGTGAGGAAAGCATCGGATGCAAGTGGCCATTCCTATTCTGTGTATGAAATTTGCCTCACACAGCAGTCCCTGCAGTGGTATATCGAAAAAAGATATTCCCAGTTTGTCGAATTGCATGCAGCATTAAAAGCGCAGGCCAAGGCAGGTACCGACAGCGATCGCCTCCCGTACGACAAGTTGCCTGTTTTGACAGGGAAACGCCGATGGAAAGGATGGATGGATCCAGCAAAAGTTGAATCGGAGCGGAAACAACGATTGGGAGAGTATTTACAGCAATTACTGGACTTATGTAATTTGTCTACATCTGCTGCTGCTAACACTGGCAGCAGCACAGCAAATATGACATCGCAAGCAGCGACTGCCTCCAACTTAAAATCAGCAGCTAAATCTAGCAAAACAAGTAAGACAACAGTAACTGGTGCAAGTAGTAGTTCAGACATTAGCAGAAAGCCCAATTACATTGTACTTTCGTTTTTGGGGGTAATGCAAGAAAGATCAGCCATCCGCCGCACTGGCACTGGCACTGGCACTGGCACTGGCAAAGGCAAAGGCTCTGTGTCTGGCGGTGGTGGTAGTGCTGGTGTTACGGATCGAAATCCCACCCATATAAGCACCAACGGTAGTGGCGTCAGTGGTGGGAGCAGTGTCATCGACTCAAGCGTTGATTTGAGCAGCCCTACAGGTATTACTTCTCCGGTATTCTTCTTTGAGACGACCGGTGGCACCATCAGTGCCAGCCCAGACGCCAGTGGTGGTGACAAGAGAAATGGTGGCAATTATGCAGCAACACCCCCAGACTTGAACATCAATAACGGCAGTAGCAGTAAGACGAACAAAAGCAATAAGGATCAAAGACAAGGAAGGGGCTCCATACACATCAACATGCTAGCGAATATGGCCCAAGTAGGAGATCTGGTTCTGTTTAGATGCAACTCCGCTTCTGCTGTATTACAAAGAGTGGCTACTGGGGCAGAGTTTGATCACACAGGGATTGTTGTACACAGACCACTTAAGTCTAAAATGTATCCACAAAGCACTGTGTATGCGGAGAGCGGCGAAAAACCAACAAAGGACGAAGGCAAGGGCAAGAATAAAAGGAAGGAAGGAAAATCTACCGGTACAGGTACAGGTACAACAAGTGCTCCTTTTACTCCCACATCGCCCTCCGCATCTGCCAGCGTCAAGACATCAAGAGGTTCCCTTGGGTATCGCAACGCTTCCCCAGATGCTGTCACAGTCGCAAAGTTGGGAAAATTAATTGCTAACGTTCAAGCGAGGAAAGCAAAAAATAGCGATAATGGCAATTCTGCAAAAAAAGAGGGTGTGTTGGGTGGGGGATACGGCACTTATGTCACTCCTGAGGGCGCGAGAGACAGTAGCAGCAGCCGCGCAGACAGGCTAGCGGCGTACAATAATCAGCTGGAGATTATTTATGCCGTGGCAGAGAAGGAGAAGAATGTCACACCGAAAGAGCTGGGGCAGGAGCAGGGGCAGGAGAAGGAGATGAAGCAGGAGAAGGAGCAGGAGCAAGAGCAGGAGCAGGAGCAGAGGGAAGATGAAATTTTAATGAAAGATGTTTTGACGCCTGCACCGCCTGCACCTACTGTTGAAGGTAATGTGGAGAGCGACGTTGAAGGTGATGAAGATGATGATGATGATGATGATGGTATTTGGAGAACGGTTAACACCCCTGCCCCTCCACAGAAGGGCACATCACTTCGAAGTCCTATGCCTCCTACACCTGCCACCTCAACTCATGCATCGCACATTAATGGTGAGCCTGATTCCGCAGTACTACTCACTCCATTTGTTGTACGCACAGCTCTCTGTAACGATGTCACTGCTGATACCGCAGCCGCCACTGCTGCTAGTGCTAGTGCTGATGCTGGTGATGGGGCTTCTCCATCAAAATCGCCTTGTAGCACCGCTGCATTCAATAAACTTCAGAAGCAACAAAGCAATGCAAAGGTTTTGGCTCAGAGTCCTGTAAAACATTTATCTGCTGAAATGACACCGAATGCACCATCCACCCCGTCTTTCTCAAATGGCAACGCTAATACACCCAATAAACCAGACCACTCGTATATAGCCAAGCAGTTCTACCAGCAAGATTTATATATTCTTGAGGCTTCTTCTGCGGGGATTACTATTTTACCGCTGGTGAACCGTTTGAAAGCGTATGAAATGTACAAGTGCTGCGATTATATTTGCTTGCGACGTTTGAAGGCGAACAAGATATTAGTGCCTCCTACGCAGGTTTTGACCAACAGGACGCCCATAACAACTACTGGTACTTCTGCAGGTACATGTAAAGGTTCAATGGCATCCGCAGCAACAGCAGATGGAAACATCACACCGCTACAGCAGTCATCAACATCTGCGGCGGCTGCAGAGTCCAATCAAATCAACAGAAACTTGACGCAGCGCGTCGACAAAATGGTTATGTCCAATAATATCGACAACTATACAAATCGCAATGAACTAGACTATAGTTTTGCTGATTACTTTGACCCTTTTACCATTTACCGCCTGAATAGTTTTCTAGTGACTGTTCAACGAGCTCCATATGGGTTTCAGTTGTCATCCATGCTTTTTGCGTCGAAGAGGAAAAGCGGCGTCAAGCCTGCTGCTAACGCTACAAGTAGCAATGGCAGCAAAAGTAGTAGTAAAGGTAAAGACAATATTACGAAAGGTAACCATAAAATGAAAGAAAAAATGAAAGATGAAGATCAAGTGCGGGAAACGATGCAAGGAAACCCTTTATCGGAGGATTATTGCGGCTCTTCCAATGCACTAAAGGGCGAGAGTGTTGCATCCACTAAAACCAACGCTGCTAGTGCTAGTGCTAACACCAGAAATACCCGCGAAGAAGTGAAATCTGACAGCGCAGGCGATGTTACTTCTGGCCTGGGTTTGGTGCGGGACTCATTATCTGCCAATTTCCGAGGGTCGTTTCGACTGACCGAGGCAGGCTGGAGCACTTATGGATCTGACGACGAGCCTGACGTACGCGGCAATAGCTTTGAAGGTGGAGTGGATAGTGACAAACAAGGAGGGACAGCAGGGAAGGTGGGTCAATTGTTGGAGTCGCACAACGAACTTTGCGAAGATCTTTCCTCCTCACCTCACCCAAGTGTCGACATGGGCACAGGTGACCATGCAGATGCAGGAGCAGGAATGAGTGCGGAGATGGACGCAGGCGTAGACAATGAACATGCGGGCAGTGGGGATAGGCGAGTAAGTACAGATGCGTATGCAGTGGAGGCAGCTGAGACGTTACGCTCAGAATCAGTATGTAAAGATGCGTGTATTACTCCCACCCCCACACCAGTCTTTCATGCTGCAGTAATTGCAGATGAATTGTCGTCGCCAGTAGAACCAGTTCCATATGTGGAACCTGAAGCTGAAGTCCAAGTGCAAAATCGTACTTTTTTCTGTAGCGCTCTGACGGCGGCTGCATTGCAAGTATTACACGTCGTGCCCGCATCGTACAATGACAATTATTTCTGGCCCGGTTCATTCTCCTCGGGGGGCTTGGTGGATCACATTCTTAAGCAAAATACAGCAGTTGTGATGAATAGTATAATATCTGCTGGTACTGCAGGCAATAGCGGGACATTTCACCCTTCGACCCCAATTGGTGCTGATACTGCTGCAGGCACAGCGTACAGTCCATCTCACAGCAACGCAAGTGCTTCATTCGCTTCGCAGCCACCACCAACCTACATGTACACCTACAGCTATGGTCCTGAGATTACGATAGATTGCCATGTGCCGGAGATTGCTGATGCTCGCATCTTGCAGAGAAGCAATCACCTCCACCAGCAGAGGGGCAGTCACGCTCCAAGTGCCACAGTAGTCACTGCGAGAACCACTGGTAGTGGGGGTTTGAAGGGCAGCACAGGCAGGCTACCCACTAATGAGAGCTGTGCAGAACTGGAGGCGGCGGAGGCGCTGCAGCGGCCCGCTGCGACGTTCACCCCAACGTTGTTCTAGTTTTCTACTTACATAAAGTCAGCACAGTATAAGAGTATAATTTATATATTATGTTAAAAATGTATTGTGTTTCAAGCTTTATTTCTCTTTCTCTTTCACTCTCTATCGCCCCTTCTCCTCCTCCACCCAAACCCTTTCGGTTATACAAATCCTAAGAATTCTAAGAAACGACCACGATCCGTGCTTGCAAGTTTGACACAGTGACTGATAAATCATTCTTCTCGTCGTATTCAGCCCATTCGTACCCTTGCCCATCGAGCCCGAAGTCTGCTTCTTCGAACACTGTTCCTGCACTAGTTGTGACGTCAAAATCGTGTCCAATGTGAACTTTTATAGGTTTGAGGCCCCTACATTCCATACATGCCACAGGCACCCATTCCTCCATTTGGCTTCTATAGGTTCCATCTATTTCACCTTGTATTCCTGCGTCATCTCCGGCAGCTTTACCTTTCTTTGCCTTTGCTTTGGTCTTTTTATCTCCCTGCGCCTGCGATGCGATGCGATGCGATGCGATGCGATGCGATGCGATGCGATGCGATGCGATGGAGCGCAGGAGGAGTGAAGGGGCGAGGGGCGAGGTCAGCATTATATTATTCTGGGGGGCGCGCGCACAGCTTGCACACAAGGCAAAATTGATCTCCACACTCCACATGATGTGGACACATGCTGTGAGGTCCCGCATATACCCTTACATACATACATCACACATCATCACACATCATCACACATCATCACACATCATTCTCACCTTTTTGACATCGAGCATTTTGATGTACGCTTGGTGAC
>JACKZZ010001929.1_pt1 | contig 17333 bp, 16 predicted proteins | sample 8027871 | NCBI WGS metagenome assembly JACKZZ01 (sample SAMN15724774, study PRJNA655200) | protist metagenome | isolation source: fluorescence activated cell sorting (FACS) single amplified genomes of... | place: USA: West Boothbay Harbor, Gulf of Maine | collected 2000-07-19
CCGCCAGCAACGGCTGACGAAGTGAGGACGCGCGCCGAGAACGTCATCAGTACGTTTCCGGAGGCGGAAAAAGCGAACGTCCGGGTGGAAGTAGTGCCTGGCGCGAACGGTAAAGGGAAGCGAGCGCAGGTGTACGCGGACAGGACCTATTTTCTCACGTCCAAGGTCCGCGACGCGATCGGGAAGGAATTCGACAACGCCGACCTGAAATACGCTGCGACAAAGCTCGACGCGCAAATCCAAGTCGTGACGGAAGCCGAGGGGCCAAGTAGCGAAATCGAGTACGTGCCGACTCCCGACAGCAGCTACGAAAATTCGCTGGACGCGCATTTAACCGATTCGGCGAGTGTCGTGTTGCGTGCGGTTCCGCCATCGGAGCTGCTTTCCGCGTTTTCCGAAGAAGAGAGGCACGGCTACGAGAGCATCCAGAAAGAAGCGCTCACGGGAAAGCAGGTCTCGATGGCCTCGGGCGGCACGGGCCAGTGCAACTTTCAGATTGCGGACCTGCAGGAACGGTTTCAGACAAAGTGCAACGTGGCTCTGAGTCCCAGTCCGTACGTGGGGGCGGTGACGGAGCAGGACGAAAAGGCCGCGGAAGGAACAGTTGCGGAAGGAGCTGCTTCGTCGTTGCAGCTTCGGAAAGAAGCAATTCAGGCAGAGAGCGAGGGCAAAGCGGAAGAAGAAGGTGAGCCAGGGAAGAAACAGAGTACAACAGTAGATGAGCAGCCGAGAACTTTTTCTCCCAAGGAGGCCGACGCCTTAAAGCAGTTCGGTATCGCGATTGACAAAGCAACGAAACAGCCCAAAAGCACCCGCATATTGCTGCGCATGGCGGTTCCTCCTGGCGGGTCGTACCAACGCGATATGTACCGGGTGCAGTCTGGAATGAGCGCGAAAAGTGAAATCAAGGGCCAGGAGCGCGCAGCCATGCACCAGAAGAAACTGGACGAGTTCTTGGCAATCGCCCTAAAGACCTCCGGCGAAAAAGGGACAGAAGGCGGGTCGAGCGCGTACTAAAAGTTATGCTTGCAACATGAATTTGTATTGGCATATTTGCCGTTGCTTGTATAATGAGAACAAAATATACTTTTCTTCATTTTCATCGAAAAGTGAGTTGGAATGATACTTATGTTGCAGCCCTTCCTTCCAACAAAATTTTCGCGATTTAGAAGAGTAGCACCCACGTCCTCCTTTACAACAATCAAATGTTTTCCAGGTTGCAAGCCAGCGAACTAGGGTTGCGGTCGGTGTTTCCGGATCTCGTCGCCCCCCAGCTCCACGTGCTGAACGTGGAGCAGGAAGGCGAAAAGTTTGATGCAGCGGCCACGAAATTTCGTGTCGGCTTGTTTCGGAATCCCTCGGACTTCCGAGAAATCATTGCTGAGCATGCGGAACCGAGCTTCCAGGCGACCTTACCATCCTCGGTCTTCGTCCCGTACAAGGTTCCGCACTTCGGGAAAAGTAAGCAGGCAGAGCACACGACGAAGTGGTTTCGGTCTGCGCCAGTAGCGCCCCCGCCGGACGAATCGGGTGAGGGCAGTAGCAATTTGCAACCGGGCGACCGGGTAAGGGTGGTGGGATACACGCAAGCAGGGGCGGAGAGCGTAAACGATAAAATCGGTATCGTGAAGGTGGTTCCGTCCAACAAGAACCAGGGCAAGTACTCCGTGGCTTTGCTGAAACCGCCGACCGAAGCGAAGACCAATGACGAGAAAACCAGGCTTGGCGAAAGCGGACCAGTAGAACAGAGCGGCACGAAAAACGAACAATCCGAGGGCAGTTTGGAGGACGTGATTCAGCTGGTGAAGTCGAATTTGGTGAAGTTGCCGAAGTTCAATTTCCAGTCCGTCGCCACATCCGGAATCGAGGTGGAGCCGCGCGACGTGTACTTTCCCGACAGTGACGAGTTAGTGCAGGAAGCTCAGGACAGCGCCAACCGGGAGCTGCGCGCCTTTCGCGAGGACATGAACGGGCCGCGGTTCGTCGCGATCGCCTTCAGCTCGAAGGGGGGGCAAAAGGACTTGCTGGATCAAGTGAAGCACAAGCTCGAGAAAGTGTCGCTCACCGACGTCGTTAGCGGGACCGATACAGAAACCACCAACGGCCTGGATGTGGTTGAGGATCGGGGCGTGATCTCCATCAAAAAGCCGGACAGTGCCTCGTCGAGCAGCGCTAGCCCGAATTTGCTGACCGGGGACGAATGTGACCGTATCATTGAGGCGCTGACCGGAAAAATGGACTTCGTCACGTTCGATGAGACCAGCGTGGAAAGAACGGGGGAAAATAGCGAAGAGGAACAAGAACAGGAAAATAAAGAAAATGGACCAGAGATCGACCAGGAAAAACGGAAGAAGCAGGCCACGCTGTCTGCCGGACTGGTGAAGACAGTTCGCTCAAAGGCGCAAATCGGGAAAGTCCTGCAGAAACTCGACCTGCTGGGCAGTTTGGACCTGCAGAATCGAGGCGACGGCGTGTACCAGCTGCAGAAGTCCGCGGACTTTTCCAAGGCGGACCCAAGCGACGCCCAGAAGGTGCAGAAGGAGCTTGAGAAAGACGATGAATCGACGGCCAAAGACTCCTACGGTAAGTTCTTACTCCTCGATGGCCGCGGGTTCATGCGGTCAGACGTGAATCACCGGGCGATCATCATCACGGTGGACAAGAAGACGGGGAAGGAAACGCATCGGCGCATTTCCGACTGGCACTTTTTCCGCCCGAAAAACGTGATAAGTACATCCAGTGCCCACAGCTTCGACCACGACGAGGATGAGCATAAGGGAAGTAAATCATCCTCAAACGCCAACGGAGAGAAAACCTACATCGTGTCTCTCCAGAGCGGCGTCCGGCCGGAGGACCTGGAGTCAGAGTTCCTCGAGGGCGTGCCCTTTTACACGGCGAAGAGGATCTCTCCGGCTCTGGAAGTCGACATGCCGGACGTGCATCGGTTGTCCGGCGACGTGGTGTGGGGGGAGATGGATCCGGACAACCCAGGGTGGCTGAAGATGAGCACGCCGAGGGGCGTCAGGTACCTCCCCAAAGCCGTTCTCCGGCCGCTGATCCAAAATGTAGAGGACATGCCGGCTGCGGACACCCCCTCGAGCCTGAACGAGGTGAGGATGGGTCCTCTGCGGGGGGTGATGAACACGCGGCCGCTGAACGACCGGCGAGACTACACGCTCAAGGACTTAGCCCGGGACGTGACGACGATGTTTCCGCACTTGCTCCAACAGCAGAAAAAACACGTGCTCGCCATTGAGGACAAGGCGCCAAAGTTCAAGGAGATGGCCGAGTATCTCCGGGCCCGGACGGCGCGGTTGAAGGTGCTGTTGCAAGGCTACAAAAGCAAGTACGCGAAAGACGCGTCCGATGTGGTGTCGTTGGCGATGAGTGAGTTCTCCTGTGTGGAGTATCAAATGCAAAAATGTCTGGGTCTGGAAACTTGTGATGCTGTGTGGCGTATCATGAGGAGGCCACAATTGCTGGCTCAGCATGACAAGGTTCTGAGCTTCTAGGTGTTGCCTCTTCTGCACGACAAACTACGTTTCTGCATGACAGAAAAGTGGGGCTCTTTGGTAATGTGCATGACAGATTTAAGAGTCATGCCAGACAAGCATGACAAACTTGCACTCTTCCAGACCCAGACACTTTTACATTTCATATGGAGCGGAACAAGCGGATTCGGGAGGAGGTGTCCATGTACTGGGACCATTATGAAATGCAAAAATGTCTGGGTCTGGAAGGATCCGAACTTGTGACGCGCATTTTAGAACACAGAAAAATCTCTCATGCATAGGTAGCAAAAGCTGGCGACTTTCTGTCACCAAAATGGGGAATTTCTCATGCGGGTTCGGCATTGCAGAAGCTTCTCGAAAACTGTGATGCTAGAGCTTCCATGCCAGACCTTCTGTGTCATGCAAAAACAGCATGACTCTTCCAGACCCAGACACTTTTACATTTGATAACCATCGGCAGGGAACGACTTTGGGGCACTTGCTCGAAGATAGTCCCACTCCCCCGACCAGTAACGAGGAGGAGGAGTTTGTGCGGGAAGCGAAGAACACGGGTGAGGACACGGGAAAGCCCGAAGTCGATCAGGAGCCGCCGCCGCTGCCAGTTAGTACTACCAAGTCCAGCACGTTGGAACGGCGAACGCGAGAAAGCGACGACGGGACGGCGGTCGGGGACGGGACGGAGGAAGACGCGATTCGCGAAGTCGGCGGAAAACTGCTGCAGGCGATATCAGGTGGAGGTGGCAGCAGCACCAGCAGCAGCACTGGCGGCGGTGGAAAAATTCTTGCGGAGTCGAGTACGCCACCGGTAGCGTTAGCTGAAGAGTCACAAGAACCAACCGCATCATCTTCACATATGTCGTGGAACTTTCCGAACAGCGGGACGGCGGATAAACCACTAACAGTGTCAACACAAAAATTGGGAAAATCCAGAGGCGACGAAGAAGCTGAAGTAGCTGGCGCACAAGGTGGCACGAACGTCGAGAAGCAGCAACCGCTGGCGAAAGCGAATAGCAAGGCACAAGATCCCGAAGCCCCGCTTTCCGACGAAGAGATTCTGAACTCGGTCTGGATGAACCCGGACGAAGAAGACAAGCTGCACATCGAGCGCGAGATGGAAGCAGAGGGGGGTGGAGCTGGTGGAACAACTACTAGTAGTGCATCATCGGATCATTCCACTTCGTCTACGACAGCATCCGATGTGGAGGTGCCGGAGCTGGATATCGATATTGCCCAGGACGACCTGGTTGACACGTCGTCTTTCCTCCAGCAGCAGGTCGTGCAAAGATACGCAGCACAGGAGACCGAAAAAATCGACGAGGACGAGCAGATTTTGCGGTCGTTGGGACTGGGCGACGACGTGGACATGGAGCTTATTCGCGGCAGTGTGACGATATTCACTGAAAATTGACCATTCCCATCCAATTTGTCATGCAAAACATGTACGTAAAGTCTGTGTTTGTCATGCAAAAAGTGGATGGGGATGGTTAATTTTCAGGGAATAGACGAGTGAGAACGACGACCACGAGGATGCGTTTTACAACGATGAGAACAAGGAGTTTGCGGACCTGCGGGACGTGCTCCTCGGGAGAGCGGTTGTGGACGCGCCGAACTACATTGCGGACTCGGCAGCCGACCTGTTTGGCGGAATTCTCGCTGCGAACGAAAAATCCGGGAAGCGCTTGATGCTGATGGAGAAAGATAATGGTGTTGCGCCTAGACGTAGACCTGGCGAAGAGGATCGTCATGCAGATGCAAGAGCAAGTCGAAGTAGAAAGAAGCGACACCGCCATAAAAGAACGCCCTCAGCGTACGGATACGAAAGTGCGGCCGAGCGTTGGAGTGAGGGGGACGACGACGGGGATGAAGCTGCGGATTTGGGAGACAGTGACAGAGAGAACATTTTTCCCTCTTCAGCTGCATCTTCCCCTTCAAACTCATTTCTGGAAATCGATGATCCGGAAGATGAATCGCTCTTGCAGCTTGATCCCGCGGATCTTCATTTGGAAGGCGCGACTGGTCAAAGCAAAAGTGCTAAAGCAGGTCTGGTTTTTGGCTTCGCTGGAGGCTTGATGCAGGAGAGTGAGGACCTCTCTCGTGGTCAGCAACAGCAAGAACCGTCATCAACGTCCGGTAAAGTAGCAACCGACGTCGATTCCTTTCTTCACGACACCAATGACGAGAGTGACACAGATTTGGATGACGTACTCTTCGAGTTGTCGGAACCTAAACGACAAAATCGCCAGTCGCAACATCCTTCAGCGTGGTTTTCTCGTACATCATCCGCTTTGCAAACGGCGGCCCTCGCGAAGAACGCACCTTCCTCGTTCCTGGAAGAGCGGCAAAAGGAGCGGAACAAGATCGCGACACAGCACCATCGTGGTTTCTACGAAACCGACGCCGGCGTGGAGCGCGGCGATACGCACGGCAAGCTGGCGAAGTGGGACCCGAAGGAGAAGCTCACCTCTCTGTACGACAAGTGGGGCGACTTCTGCACGGACAATTATCCGAAAGAGGGCCAGTACGCCGAAGACAGTGTGAATTTCAAGCACCAGTGTCTGTACCTCCCGCCGGTGTCGTTCCGCCGCATCCCCCAATGCGTGTCGACGACGGTGTCCGACGCAGAAATCATGCAGTTGGACAAAGTCTGGAACTTCCGCCTCCGCCGCGACAAGCAAACGTACAGCCAGGAACGGGCACTGTATCAACTGTAAAAATGTCTGGGTCTGGAAGAATGCAAGTTTGTCATGCTTGTCTTGCATGACTTGAGAATCTGTGTTGCATAGGCACGAAAAGGCCCTCTTACCTGTCATGCAAAAACGCAGTTTGCCATGCGGAATACGTAAGACATGGGAGCCAAAAAATTTATCATGTATAGCCGTCTACCATTCACTTTTAGCAACACAAGTTTCCAGACCCAGACATTTTTGCATTTGATACACTGGACGACTTGACGATGCAGTACTTCGTGATCAAGAACGACCTCAAGGCGATCGAAGCGTCCATGGATCCGGAAAAGGCGAAGAAGGCCTTTGACAAGGAAAACGCGAACAAGGGGTGGGGCAACATCTTCAAGCAGCAGGTCATGAAGAGCTACGCGAATTTACGGGATATGGGTTACGGCGACGCTACGGGAGCAAACGGTGGTGTGGTGGCCCTCGCGCCCAAAGTCGATTTCCGCTACCAACCCGCGCCGCTCGTGAAGAACGTCCTGTCTCTACTGCAGACAGACCAACCGGGCAAAATCGTGTCGCAAAACAGTTACCTTTACCAGATGGGCGCGTTTCTGGTCAAACACACGGACATGGAGTGGAGCAAATTTGTTTGCAGGCAAAGGCCGCTGATGACGAAATCCGAGTTCCGGGAATTCTACGACTTCGTGAAGGTCAATACCATCCGGAAACGGGATCGAATCATGGCGAAAAACCCGTTTCTCACGGAGGAAGAGGTCGCGAAGGAAGCGAAGGGCGGAAAGCCCCTGCCCGACGACATCGACCAGATGGATTGCCCGATCCCGATCACGGTGGAAGTGGTGGGCGACTTTACGACGAGTGACGCGCCGCTGGAAACCACCTTCAGCATGAACGCCTTCGAGAAAACGAAGATGAAGGACCTCACCAAATACGCCATCCAGGAGTTTTTGTACCGCAACCCCTTCCTGAAAAAGCAGTTCACCTCCGGCCGGTACCGGTTCAGGCTGTACAAGCAGGAGCCGGTCGTTTCCGAGGGAAAAGAAGACGACATGAACGACGAGGAGATCGTGGACGAGAAGGCTTTGAGCGAGGAAGACATCGTGAAGGACTGGCAAGACCTGGCCGGGTTGAACAAAAAGCAGCAGGACCAGCTAAAGTTAGAGAAGCAGCAACTCGACAACAAGCGCACGGGCGCGAGCATCAGCGCGCTGTCGTCCGGGGAGAAGCAGGAGCGGATTCTGGCGAATATGGAAGACTTCTCGTTCGACGAAGATAGGATACAAGATCTGGGGGAAACCCTGACGGATTTGAAACTTGGACCGCATTCAGTAATCACCTTGCGCGCACTCCCGAAGAAACCAGAGGCGAGCAAATGGATCGGGCCGGAGGGAGACCGTATTATTAGTTGATGACTTTATTATTGGTTACATTCCGAATCAAGTTATCAACTCGGAATCACGTTAGTGGAATCACGTTTACGAATAGAATCAAGTTAATGGAATCAAGTTAGCAGAGTCTGGGTAGGGTTTGGGGTCTAGGGTTTGGGGTTTCTGGCCGACGACTCTCTCTGCTCGCTGTTGCGCCAAGCAATGCGCCCCCGCGCCTTGCCCGCCTTTGTTGTTGTGCGATTGCCCCGCCGTGGTTCCCGTTTCTTCCGTGCGCCAGCTCCTTCGTCGGCTGGCGGACCTTTGGGGCCGCCCGGCGTTCGTTTGGGTTGTAAGTTGCCTAAAGTTGTTTCGCTTCCAGCTCCTGAATCAACTTGATTCGGCAAACGCGATCCCGTAGCAAACCTGATTCCATTAACTTGATTCCAATGGTAAACGTGATTCCAGATTTTGCCTAACTTGATACTTTTCTCAATGGCAACTCCAGTGGCCACTATGTAATTACGGTATTTTGGTGTTGCTTTGTTTTATTTCCCTAAATGAACTTGAACTGCACCAGAATTCCGCCCCGGCGACCTGATTGTCTTCACCAAACTACCCTCCGACGCCGCCTGTGGATGCGCAAACGTACCCATGGAGCTCGTGGACGTGAACGACGACGTCTGGGAGGGGCGGCAATGGGTCGTGAAGCGGCCGAGCAAGAAGGGCAAAGGCGACTTTTTTGCACAAAGCGAGGACAAAATCGGAACAGCGACGTCGTCTGCAGACGCGGGAACGCTCTACCGCATCCGCTCGGACAAAGTCATCCCCGCTGCGAATAAGAAAATTCTCTCCCAGGCCGAGCGCGCAGAGCAGCAGGTTAAACTGGGTGATATCCTCGTGAATGACGACGAGGTGGCGGTGAACAAAGGCAGGAGGCCGAAGTCCGCATTGGCCGGCGACGACGACGACCTGGCAGTACCGCATTCGGATGTCCACAACACCGACAGGGCGGAAAAAATCGGCAAGACGGATTCGGACGCAGCAGGAGCCGGCAGTGGCAAGCTGGTGGATGACACGACCGGTAGTGGAGTTGCGGGCAGTGGAGAAGATGAAAAGACGGAGGATGGCAGCGCCGCAAAAACGTCGAAACCACCGACGGAGAGCTACAACCCTGTCGGAATCCCGGAGGAGTCCCCAGTGTCGAAAACCAGCAACGCCGAATAAGCGCTCGTGCGATGAGCAAAGAAAAAATGTAAAATTGATGCGATGTTGAAAAAAACCTATCAGTATCAGCAAGTTCAGAAACCGAAAATGTTTCACGTTTCAAGTAAGGTTAGTGCTGCCGCTTACTTCTTGGTTCCACTAGCATGAACAACGAAGGCAAGCCGAGCATCTCTGCTCTCAGTTGCATACGCATGATCCACTACTTGTACTTGCGTAGCGCAGTTCTCATCTGCGCTAACAGCTGTGTTCAGCTCGGCCAAGCAAGACGCATCGTGGTTTGGATGCACTTTTCTAGGATACAACATGAGTTCCGCACTGAAATAACTAGACACCAGCAAGAAAGAAATGTCCACAAAACGCTTTGAGTTCTCGATCTACGACAGACCCAGACACATGATGTCGATCACGTTTATCCGCGCACTACGATCTTCTCAGCTCACACACACACAAGTACTAGCAATGGATCTCTCCTTCATGTAGAAAACAGCAAGCAAACTCGTGGAAATCTAAATCAATACAATACAATAGATGCCACTAGAAATGAAAATAGACCAAGAGCCCTGAGCATACGCGGTGTGTGGTAGTGCTAGCGGATCTCAAAATGTATGAGCATTATGAAAAAAGCATATGAACAAGAACAATTACACTTACCCCCCAATCAGACAAAAAGCAGAGGATCGTCACGTCGTAACATCGGCAAATAAACGTAAGGATTTTATTACTTGAAGCGTCCGAGGCTTTTTTTTCGGCATTGTGGTCATTGTGTGAGTAGGGAATAGTGATTTATAGGTTTTTAGAACGTTCCTTTAGCTTCCTTTATCTCTGGTGCTGTAGCTGTTTTTCTATCTTCTGTGTACAATTTCAAAAGAGACGACACAACTATTCCATTTATCGACGCCAAAACTTGCTTTTTTTGCAAGTTTTTCACGTCCAGCTACCACATTACTTTTTTTGCTTTGTTGTCTTGTTCTGCTTGCGCTTTTCCAGGCTCTCCAGTTTTGTTTGGCAACCTGCTTTCTGTAATACGTGGCGCGCGTAAAATAAAACTGGAGAAGATTTGCCGGCACCATCAACTAGTGGACTTCTTGAAACCAGTACTGCAAAAACTGATCCACGCTAGAACTTTAGTTGGCAAGCTAGATCGTCTCCGAGAAAAGCAAACGCAAAACGCTAATTGTGCGCGCACGCAAACGCACATCGACAACCAGCCGTGGTTGGTTACGGCAGGTGCTATAGCTTCCATGGTTGACTAAAGACAAAGCACGTGGCGGATAAAAGTTTTTGCGTAGCTAGACGAGACTGTTTTCGAAAAGAGGTGGCAGACTGAAAAATAAAGAATATTCCACTCCAGCGCCACCTTTTTCAGCGCATGTTATTACAACCTAAAACCGCTACTTAATGATAATCGTTGTTTAACACAATACTGATATCGATATGCCTCAAACGCCAAGTCAATTGCAGTTTTGCAGCGGCCTGCTGTCGTAGTTCTACGACGAGGTTTCTTTGCCCCAGCGCACTAGCGTGCCATTTGATCTGCTGCGCACTAGTGTCGGGGGTAAGTAGATAAGTGCTGCACCGAAAGGTATTATTCTAAAGTATTGCCTCAGTAGGAGTAGCGTTCGCGCGAAATAAACACCAAACACCCCGTACGCTAGAGGACGAAAATAGAAGCTACGCGTCCAAAAAAAACACACACTGAGGCAATATCGTGCCGCAGCTCTACTGAACACAGAACAACGCTTCAAAGATAAGCCTTCGGCTGCTAAGAACTTCTGGCATCATCAAGTTTAGAACGATAAAATAAACGCAAAAAACTAAAACACAATTTAAGAGCGTGGTAATTTCAGTAGTAGTTTTGAGATGAAAAAGAAGTAGGAGAGAACAAGCAAATACAAGTGTACTTGGTGAGTAGAAATAAGAGCTTCTGAAAAGTGCCACGGGGAAGAAACGACACGTCGTAGGTTCTTCTTTCCAACAATCAAACTTTTTGTTTTTGGTTGTGGAAGAACTCCAGTAGCAGTCCCGAGAAGCTTCGCAACCAGCACCGGCGGGAGAAAGAAAAGACCATAAGACACCGGACGTTCATCAAACCCGCGTCGATATTGAGAACATCAGTACATACTGTGACCACGCCGAATCTTCTCATCTTCAAACAGACCACATAATAAGTGGATTGGACGGCTGCATAAGCATAAGGAACACAATTACAGACTAAAGTATGGCGACTGCTGACGTGGTAGCTCCGGCCTCGGACGACAACTCCGACCTTGCAAAGAATGGGGCGTCACCAACGCTGCACACGCCCGATGCCGCGACCGCGGTGAGTGACTTGCAGAAGTCCGTGCAGGCGGCTGCAGGAGCAAGCACCGGGCCATTACCCGCGAGAGAAACGGACGAGACTTACCTGCAGGGCCACGTGAAGACGTACTCCACCAGAAAAGGGTTTGGGTTTATCACCTCCGAGCAATTGCAGTCGATTACCGGCGATATCTTCGTTTACAACACACATTTAGTGGGGCGCATCGGTCTCATTGCCGGCGAGCGCGTCGAATTCATCTTATTTTACGACCCCCAGACGCTGCGACCCCAGGCCCGAAATGTGCGCGTGCTGGAACCAGCACCATCCGGGGACGCCGCCCCCACGATGGAACCGCCCGCGACTGCGGAGGAAATCGAAAAACTGAAGAAGTTGAATGACGAAGCCAAGAGAAAGGCACAAATTAGCGGGCCACCGGTGCCCACCAACAATCAGATAGGAGGTGGCGGAATGGGAGCTGTACAGGGAATGATGGGCATGGGAGGTATGTTCGTTACTTTTGTATTCGGCGGGTTGCGCGCCAGAGTAAATCCATTCTTTCAGCAGTATTTCCTCTACCTAATGATCCCTTACTAGTATGCAACAGAACTCTCATACATGCCATGGAAAAGTAGGTGAGACTCGACAAGACGCTGGTACTAGTTCATTCAACGAATGTTTAAGCGGAAAAAGTACGAAAGTGTCAGCCTCTCCAGCACAGGACAAGTAACTCATCACTATACTCAAAAAACGAAAACTCCAGACGGCGACAACAAATTGACGTCCCCGGCAGGCAACACGAGCAGTGGCGGTGGCAGCGCGGCAAAGCCGTCCATGAACGAAACAATCCGAAGAGCGCAAGAGGACGCGGAAAAAAAGGTGAGACAGGAAGCGGCACTGATGCAAGAGCTAAGCCACCATAAGGACGACTACTTGTATTACCCGCAGGCATACCACGCGCCCATGCAAAGCGATAGACCAGGTATAACTTTTTGTTTCACGACATACACATACGTCCAAAAACAAATGGACTGCGATGGTGTTTCTGTTTTCGAGTTTTTCGAAGACCAATCTATTATGCGACATTCGCTGCACGCACTCCCATAAATTGATTCTGGAAGCAATCTTTTCTACAGTTCCACCAAAGTCACTGATCCCGGTCGGTAGTGAAGTGACCATCATCGACTTTCCAATTCGAGAACTGAATGGTGCCAAGGGAGTTGTGAAGGCCTTTGACGACAGTTCCTGTAGATACAAGGTGGAGGTGAACGACGCCAAAAAAGGCCCACAAGAGTTCTTGATGCCCAAAGACAAGCTCCGGATCGACACGCTCACGTTACCGGTAAGACGCTATAGCTTTTTTTTGTAAATCTAAATTTGCAGCCTTCCGGTTCCGGCCTAGATTAGAGTAAATTTCTTGCTCTTATACTCTTAGCAGCGTACCAGATTTTCACTATATACCAAATAGAGTTGGGTATGTGCTGTCATTCCTACTAGAAGTTTTTTCTCCACAACTCGTTCAGGCCAACGCGGAGCACGAGAGGCAGATGAAAGAAAAGCAGGCGGCGGCAAAGGAAATTTTAACCGCGGCAATCAACGGCGGGCAACAACCCGGCAACTCCTCTTCCTCCGCACCGCAGGCCGGCACGCCTGGCGGACAGCAAACGCAAAGTCGACAGTACGGTGGACCCTCGCCCACTGCCGCAAGTCCGGGTTACGGCACTACCCACACGCTGGTCCACCAGCCAGTCAACGCCGCGATGCAGGCGCAAATGCAGGCACAGCAGCAACAGCAGCAGCAACAGGCCGCGGCGCAAGCACAGCAGCAGGCCGCGCTCCAGAACGCGGCTCTACAGCTCGCTGCTGCAGGAAAGATGAAGGGGGCACTGCCACCGATGATCAGCCCCGCACTGCAAATGAAGGGTTTAGTGCCGGCGATGTATCAGCCGCAGCTGATGGCAGGTCCGTTGAAGGGAAAACCTCTTCTCGCGGGCGCAATGGGACCCAAAGGATTCCCAATGCCGGGGCAGCAACCGGGTGCCGCAGGAAAGCCCGGCAGCCCATACGATCCGGCCAATGCGCAGGCAATGGCCATGCTGTACCAGCAACAGAAGGCTGCAGGTACTTATCAAATGTTTGGTTTTTTTTTGACGGCGCTGCAGTTGGTAGACTAAAAAAGTCAAGTGAGTAGTCGCTCATGCTCTACTGATGAATATTTCACTCGTATTCATCCATTTGCATACACGATATCACTTCAACTTCATCAAAGTCGATCTACCATTCCGCATTGTGCAAATGCTGGGCTGGTGCAGGATGTTGATCTTCTTCATTGCACCGCGCTACACAAACTTCCCTCATAACAGTCATCAGACAACACATGCACAATCAACAATTTCCGAATCCGAATGTTGTAGCTGCCAAGAGTCCGATCGATCCCATGGCCGCGGGCAAGCAGGGAGGACCATTGATGGGCGCTATGGACCCGTACGGTGGAAAGGGCCCCGGAAAGATGAAGCCAGCGAACGCGGCATCCCCGGTATTGGCAGTCGGAAAACCTGAAGAAGCACCCGGAAATAAAGGCTCCCCGGCCGTCGTGCAGCAGGTTGTGGCCGCCCCCGCCCCCGCGCCGCCCGTTGCCGCCATCAACAGTCCCAAACTGCCGCCACCAGAGCTTACGATTGAGGAAAAATCAGGAGGCAAAGGCACCAAGTGGCGTGTCCGCCTCGGAGCAGAAGACTTCAAAGACGCTATCGTATTGCTGTTGGTTTTACTTACAATATTTCCTTCAAACATGTGGCGGGGAAGCAGTGCGAGTCCGAACTAGACCCCGTCCTCACAACTACATTGTCCCCGTATGCTACAAATGTTCACGCCGACGACGCTCGCGCCTTTGATTGCAAATTGGTACATGTCTTTTAATGAAAACGTAAACGAAATAAACCAGGTCCGCGAAGCAGCCGATATGTCGTCGCTGGAAACCCGTCGACTCTTGCCCGGCGATACCTGTGTGCAGGCGGGGGAGACGATTCGTGTCGACCCCGGTGTGGTTCGCATGCCGATCGAACCGGACGGGTGGGTCACAGTTCATGCGCGCGCGATTGGTGGCCCGACCTTTTTGGAACTTGCCCCCGAAGACGAGGTCGAGTCCGAACCAGACTATGGGGATGTCCCAGGTACTAGCGAAACCAAATGGAAATGCATAAAAAATGTTACGAACTATCATGACAAGGAGCATGTGTACATAAATCTATCGACACGCAAGCAGAGCGTGAAGGGCCTCCTGATGATGAATTTCAACTGCTCATGTTGGTCGAGCAAAATTTTGCTGAAGCAATGCGGAGCGAATGAGATTCCGGTATTTGTAACTAGAAGCTAGATCTGCTGGTGCTGTCGTTTTAGTTTTTCAAACTGAAATTTTTCGTAGGTCTGGATGTTGAGCAGCGCATTTACCCATTGCCATTTCTGCTGCGGTTCAAGCTTGTTGCTGCTACACTTGAAAACGACAATCCCGCGAAGGGACTTGTCACTGCCAAACTCGCGGAAACGCGACAGGGTGGTCGGGTCAAGGACAAGGAGTATTACAAAGAGAAGCACGAGTATTGTTTGGATATGCTGTTGCACCTTTATGTTTTTTTTCTTGCTAAATGTTACGATGCTTTTTAACACTTTAGGTGCATTACGTCATGTGTCAAAAACAAAATATGAAACTGAGCGCATCGTGTCACAGTGTACGTATATTCGGACTGGTCGAAAGTAGAAACTCATTCAAATTCGACGCTATCCCACACACCCTAACGCAGGCGCCAGGCCCGGGAGGGTGGTAAACGCGGAAATGGCAAGAAAGGCGGCGGTCGTGGTGGCGACCGCGACGGTGGAGCAGGCGACCGAGACAATAACTTTCAGCAGAGCTCTTCGAAAGAGCCCCGGGACGCGGAGCAGAGCGAAGAGCAGCCGTACAGCTCTGCGAGCGCCGAACACGATAGCAGGGAGGTTCCGCCCGGGAAAGGCAAGGGCGAAAACGGAAAGAAGGGCGACGGTAAGAAAGGTTCCGGAAAGAAGGGCAAGTCGCGATACGACGACCGGGAGCCGCGAGAAGTGTACAGCGAGGAGCGTCGGGAGCGCGGACCGATCGGCGGCGAACTGCACATCGATGACGGAGAGGGAGATAACAGTAAAACAAATAAGCAGGCCGCCCAGCATTGGGAGGAGGACTGGAACAAGTCGTGGAAACAAGACAGGTAATGAAGCATGATGATATTCATATTTTTGGATTTCTTCGTACTAGGTTGTTTTGTAAATGGCCGTCGAGGAAGTAGAGTTAGTTTTTCTATTGCTTGATGAGTATGCAGCTGTCGCTTTCCACCGCCCTGGTCCTTTCTACTTTTTCGGTGTAGTAGTTTTCCGATTGGCCGAAGGGTCGACAACCCTAACGGGCAAATTAAGTATATATTTCTTCTTCCTTGCAGGGCCTACGACAAGCGCGCGTACAAGGAACAGGAATGGTGGGGCGAGGAGCGGACGAGCAAGCGGGAACACAAGTCCAATTGGTACAATGAGCAGGGCTACAGCACGAGCGGCAAGAAGCAGTACGACCGGTACGAGGATTATGGCGCTTCCAAGTACGATAAGTACGGCAACGCGAGTAGTGGAAAAGAGTACTACGCGTACGAAAAAAATTACGCATCTCCCTCGGACTACAAGCCCTCCAAGCGCGACAAACACGGCGAAAAGTACTCGCATGAGAAGGAGAAATCTCATTCGGAGCACAAATCGCCCAAGTCCGGTGGTGGAGCTGTTGACAAAAACGGCCACAGGAGCGGAAAGGGCTCCGACCAGAAGGAGTATAGTGGTGCGGAGGCTCCCGCCCCCGTAGAAGGGAGAGATCAGGTAGATGATGTTTTTCATGGAAGTCGAGTATAGATTGAAAATCATGAATGCGGGCATGATCGATGGCGTCAGATATCAAATTCTCGTCGTTTTCCCTGAGTGATTCGGATTCTTGTTCCTTTAATACATCAATGTGACGAGGAGCAAGATGTTAATCATGCACGATCTTTGACCTGGCTCTGGGTTTGGCGAGTTGTTTCACCTACTTCATCTTGCTTAGAAAGACTGTCAATTATCAATCGACATAACACGACTCAAACAGACCGATGCAGTGTCGACATCGAAGAAGCACAAGACGCCCGAGAAGTCTGCGGAGAAGCACCAGGAGGCCACAACCACAGCGGAGGAGCCTGCGTCTGCCTCTGCGGAGCAGGGCCAGGCGGTCGAGGCTCAATCGGGAAATTGTACCCAACAGTGAAGAGAACGATGTAGAAAAGTAAATCTAAAGAAAAAAAAATCAATTCTGAAAAAAAGAAAATTGCAACGCGTAGGCGACGCTTGTGCATTACAGACAATACTACGGCCGTACTCCAACCAACGCTGGTGCCGTCGAGGTAGATGGTGTGGTAACACCAAAAGATATGCAATTCGAAAGAGCAAGATCAAACTGGAGCAAAAAAGGAGCGGCACTGCGACAAAAAGCAGCGCACCTCTATTCCAGGAACAGGAACTCCAAGCAAATTAATGTAGAAGGGGCCCTCTGCTTGCGCCGCATGAATCCCATCGCCATCAGCACCGAAGTGCATAATTATGAGCATCCGCCTTAGATTTGATGCTGCATTTGTTTCTATGAAACTTGCTGTAGGGTCGAGAAGGTAGATGTATGCTGGCACTTATGTTGTCGTGACGCGTCCGTGGAAAAGCAAAAGCACTAGGGCATCGTCTATAAATATGCACGAATCTTTCGAACTTTTTGAACGCCTTGATAGCGAAGGCGTGGCTGCACATTTTTTTCCGCTGTGGCTTTCCCTAGTATTGCAACTGATACATAGGTGAAAGATCACGACGTTGGTCCTTCTTTTTTGAAACAATTTAACTTTTTTTTTTCTTCCTTTCCAGTCAGTGCCAATTCTATTCAGAAGAATTGAATGCTACACCAGTGTAGATGTTGTTTCAACGAACCATTTAATGTCTAGTTTCCTTTTTGTGTTTGATTTACTCCAATGTCCTGTTGAAAGCGACTGCTTTTATCTATTTATTTTTCGTTCCTAAAAAGTTTCAACAAAAAAGTCCTAGAGTATTTACATCATGATGAGTCGTATCTACTGCTTTGTCAAGAAGAAAAAAAACGCAAAAACGCACCTGATGATGGAAAGATGTATTGATGGGGCAAAAGCTACCTGCTCGGTTTGTGGAT